>Ga0180008_1000010_pt1 | contig 248218 bp, 258 predicted proteins | sample MM_PW_MetaG_FD_121121 | JGI IMG/M metagenome (GOLD analysis project Ga0180008, IMG submission 121121) | Groundwater microbial communities from the Aspo Hard Rock Laboratory (HRL) deep subsurface site, Sweden - MM_PW_MetaG | ecosystem: Environmental > Aquatic > Deep subsurface > Groundwater... | reverse complement strand
CATGGCCGCACTTGCCACACCAACAATCGAGGAGGTTCAGCCGCTACAGATTACACCCAAGGCCGCCTGACAATGCAGCCCGCTGGCCACACCCGAATTTACACCACGTTGACGGACGCGACCTGCCGGCCCCTTTATGAGGACCAGGACGCGCGGATCTCCATCTTGGCCAACGGCATCATGCCGAAAGGCCGGATACGTTTTCGCAGACTGCTCAGATCGTCAGAAACAAACCGCTTGCCGACGGGGCGGGCCATACGTTTGCGCCTTGCCCATGACGATGAACCTTGACGATGGTGGCATCGATCATGGCGTATTCCATGTCAGGCTCATGCGTCAAAGCATCGAAAATCCGCTTGAAAACGTCCGCTTCGCGCCAGTCACGGAAACGCCGGAACACCGTACTCCAGTTTCCGAACTGGGAAGGCAGGTCGCGCCACGGACTGCCCGTTCGGACAATCCACAGCACCGCCTCCATAAATAGCCGATTGTTCCTACCGCTGCGTCCGGGATCGCTGATCTTCCCCAAACAGTGCGGCTCAATCTTCGCCCATTGGGCGTTGGTCAGTACAAAGCGATCCATCCGCAGTGTGAATCACATCTGCTGGTAAATGGGAATCCTAAATCCCCACAAGCCTTAGGCGGCCGCTACCTGAACGGATAGCCAGAGCCAATGCAAGGCGCTCAAAGGTACGCGCCGCCGTTAAGCATGTCTTTACCGGACAGAAACACCGCATGGGCCTCGTCGTCCGTACCATCGGCATCGCTCGTGCCAGGATCAAGATCGGCATGGCCAACCTGGTCTATAACTTCCAGCGCCTTGCATGGCTCGAGGGCAGAACTGCGCCTGCATGACATGGAATTTGCGTCCCGAACTCGGCCGATACCGCGATCACGCCGCAAATGCAGCCGAAACGCCGCCTTTCATCAGCGCCGCGTGTCCTTTCCTACGCCATCAGACCAAAATCACCCGGTTATTCGAGGTGTCCAGCTTCGAGACTTCACCGCTGACTATCCTAACTCACGTCTGGAACAAAGTGCCATCGCGCAGCATCGCAAGCATGATGATCGCAAGGTGGCGGGCAAGGGCAACTCGGGCCTTCTTGAGGCCTCGACCATGTCCGACTCCTCTGTTAGTTCAGCCCAACGAAGTTCGGCCAAGGTCGCGAAGGGTGTCCATCACATCATATATGGAAGAGACACGTAGAATTTACGCTTGTCTCTCATCCGATGAACGGTTGTAAGTCGGTCGCGTCCGACGCAGCGTGGATGAAGCGGGATGACGGATGTTTCGCTTGGGCAAATCAGTATCGCTTTGGCGCAACCCAGGGGACAGGTAAGAATGAAGATAGCAGTTGTCGGACTCGGCTATGTCGGGCTGTCCAACGCCGTGTTGCTGGCCCAGCATAATAAAGTCGTGGCGGTCGACATCACGCCCGAACGTGTCGATATGGTCAATGCGCGCAAATCGCCGATCGTCGACGTGCAACTGGAAGAGTTTCTCGCTAGCCGTCCGCTCAACCTCACTGCTACACTCGATCCGCAACAGGCCCTTGCTGATGCCGATTATGTAATCGTCGCAACGCCGACCAATTACGACGTCGGCACTAACAAGTTCGACACTTCCTCGGTCGAAGCGGTGATCCGCACGGCCAAGGCAGTCAATCCCGCCGCGACCATCGTCGTCAAATCGACCGTACCGGTCGGTTTCGTGGAAGATGTGCGCCAGCGGCTCGATACTAAACAGGTTATTTTCTCTCCCGAATTCCTGCGTGAAGGCAAAGCGCTTCAGGACAATCTCCACCCGTCGCGCATCATCGTGGGCGAACGGTCGGAACGGGCCCGCATCTTTGCCGACCTGTTGTTGGAGGGCGCGGTGAAGAAGGACGTGGAAATCCTGTTCACCGACCCCAGCGAGGCGGAGGCGATCAAGCTGTTCGCCAACACCTATCTCGCCATGCGGGTCGCTTTCTTCAACGAACTGGACAGCTATGCCATCGCCCAAGGCATGGATTCGCGCCAGATCATCACCGGCGTCGGCCTCGATCCACGCATCGGGTCGCATTATAATAATCCCAGCTTCGGCTATGGCGGCTATTGCCTGCCCAAGGATACTAAGCAGCTACTGGCCAATTATTCCGAAGTGCCACAGAACCTGATCCGCGCGATCGTGGAGGCCAACCATACCCGCAAAGATTTCCTGGCCGACCAGATCATCGCGAAGCGCCCGAAAAAGGTCGGTGTCTTTCGCTTGGTGATGAAGGCGGGTTCCGATAATTTCCGCCAGTCCTCGATCCAGGGCATTATGAAACGGATCAAGGCCAAGGGCATCGAGGTTGTGATCTATGAACCCGCGATGCAGGAAGATACATTTTTCGGTTCGCGCGTGGCCCGCGATCTGGCGGCGTTCAAGCAGGAATGTGACGTCATCATCGCTAACCGCATGACGCCGGATATGGCGGACGTATTGGACAAGGTGTTTACCCGCGATCTTTTCGGATCGGATTGATAACGATCTTTGTTGCAGCTGCGATTCCTTGCTATCAAGATGAATTGCAAAGCAATATCGGACGGAGACTTTGATGATAAGCCTTCCTCGTTTCGTTCGTCGGGAGCGATCGGCATCGCAGGTGCGTCAAAGCCATTCCGTCCGCGATTATCGCGCGCTTGTCCGCGCCAAGTTGAAACAATTTCCTGACGATCCTGCGCTTGCTCTAGCGCAGGCGATCGGCGCGCCGACCATGGATGATTTCGTATCTATCGGTGACGGTCATGTGGCAGTGCTGCGTCACCATGGATTGGTCGATGGCATGACTGTCTATGATCTGGGGTGCGGGTGCGGCCGCACGGCACAGGCGCTGGTTCGCCACGGATGGCAGGGCAACTATACCGGCGCGGATGTCGTGCAAGAACTGATCGACGAACTAGCCCGCCAATGTCCGGGTTATGACGTGCTGCTCAATGCTTCGCCCGCGATCATCGCGCCTGACGCGTCGCTAGATATGGTCTTCCACTGGTCGGTCTTCACTCATCTCTATCCGGGCGAATCCTATCTCTACACTGCCGACGCCTTTCGCGCGCTGAAGCCCGGCGGCAAGATGATCTTATCCTTCCTCGAATTGGAAGAGCCTGCCCATGACCGGGTATGGAACGCCAATCTGGAGCATCTGCGGACAGGTCATCCCGCAGAACATCTCGATGCCTTCCTGCATCGCGACTGGATCCGCCGCTTCGCCCGCGACGCCGGATTTAGAGAGCCACGCTTTACCGACGGGATGGACGAAACCAACCATCCCGCTTTCTGGCAAAGTCTGGCCGTGTTGGAAAAACCCGCCTGATCCTTCTCAACCGGTGAAAGGCAATCCCGCTTGCTTCAACGCCCCGTCCAGATAGCGCATGAATGCCGGCGTCCGCCCGGTGGCGTCCCGCGCGCGCAGCCACGCCAGCGCTACCACGGGCCGCCACGCGTCAATGTCGCGGGTGCTGACACCCGATGCCGCCGCATGGCTCCTGCGCAATCGCCGCGCCGCCCAGTCCCGCCAAAGGTTCGTCACCCAATCGCTCGGCCCGATGCCAAAGCGCATCAGCATTTCGGACCGCACTGCATCGGCCGCCGGATGCCCCGCTGCCGCCTTCGACCAGTCGATCACCATCATGCCGTGCGGTGTCATCATGACATTGCCCAGATGAAAATCGCCATGGGTCAGCGCGTCGCCGCCCGGCAGTGTCTCCAGATAGGCGATGGCCGCGCGTTGTAGCGCGTCAGGCGCCGGGCCATAGGCGATATCGGTCGCCAGTACCTGCTTCAACGACCGCAAAGTCCCGCCGTCTACCCGGTGCATGACGGCATGGATTTCACCCATCCGGTCCAATGCCCATCCCGCCCGCATCGGATTGCGACTGATCCAGTCCATCAGGGTCGCGCCTTCGAGCCGAGGATAGATGATCCCCCGCCGCCCGTCCCATATCCGTTGCCCGGTCGCCGCCGCCGTCGGCACACCACATGCCGCCGCATGGGCGGATGCGTCGGCCTCGCGCGCGATCATTTCGTCCGACACGCTGTCGCGGAACAGCTTGAGCGCCTGCCCTCCGCCCATGTCGAACAATTCCGCGCTCGCTCCTCTGGCGATGAAGGGATAGGTGGACCTCGGCTCGTTCATCCGGGCCTGATATCAGAGCCTGTGGCCACGGTCATGCCCGCGCATAGCGGTCCTCGTAACGAATAATGTCATTTTCCCCCACATAGGAGCCGGTCTGCACCTCAATGAAGACCATGGGGATGCGGCCCGGATTTTCGATTCGGTGCTGCGCGCCGACCGGGATGTAGATGGACTGGTCCTCCGTCAGCACCGACTCATCGCCGTCCAATGTGACGCGCGCCGTCCCCTCCACGACAATCCAATGTTAGGACCGGTGAAAATGGCTTTGCAGGCTGAGCGATGCGCCGGGCAAAGCGGTGATGCGCTTGACCTGAAACCGCCCGCCGATCAGCAGGCTTTCATGCCAGCCCCATGGCCGGTGATCCTTCGGGAACGTCTCCGCCTGCACTGCGCCCTTGCGTTGCAGCGCCTCGATCGCTTTCATCACGTCCTGCGTACGCGATTTGTCGGCGATCAGCACTGCATCGTTCATCGCAACCGCGACGATATTGTCGAGGCCAAGGCCTACGATCTCCAGCACTTCGCTTTCGGACCGTAGCAGCGTATTGCGGCAATCGATCGCCGTCGCCGCGCCGGATAGCGACACACCCTACGCGTCGGGTTGCATATGGCTCCACCCCGCATCCCAGCCCAGATCCGACCATCCTGCATCATAGGGAACGACGGACAAATTGTCGGCGGGCTCCATGATGGCCACGTCGATGGCGATATTGTCCGCTCTGCTCCACGGTTCGGCCGCGAGGCGCAGGAAGCCCAGATCCGCTTCCACCAGTTCGACCGCCATTTGCACGCTGTCCAGAATGGAGGGCGCATGCCGTTCGAACGCTGCGATTATGTCCCTGACCGCGAACAGGAAAATCCCGGCGTTCCAAAGATAGTTGCCGGTCGCCAGATCTACTGCGCGTGCGTGGCGTCGGGTTTTTCGAAAAAGCTGGTCAGGCAGGTCGGCACGCCCGACCCCTCCGGTCGGCTTGCGATTTCCAGATAGCCATATCCGGTTTCCGCCCGTGTCGGCTGTATGCCGAACGTCACCAGATTGCCCCCTTCGATCACGGCCAAACCCTTGCCCGCCGCATGGTTTTCGAACATGCAGTCGCCAATCCTGATTACCGTTACTTCTTGCCATTGCGAAAGGGGTTATACACTTGCGCCGCCGTTTACGGGCAGGTCAAGCAGGCTCGGATCGTCTTACTTAGACATGAAGAATTTTGGGGCTGAACTCGTCTTTGTGGATCACGCTGGCGATCCGAAGACCACCAGCGTGTCGCACCGAGTTCAAACCACGCGCCGCGCCGCTGGAAAGCTGGGGCGGAGAATCTTGCCGCCATCCCGCAATTCGTCGAGATAATCCGACCAACTCTGCATCATCTGAACGCGCTCGTCCCAATACTCGCCCCGGGCATAAGCCCGTCGCACCTGGTTGGTGTCGACATGCGCGAGTTGGCGCTCGATCGCGTCGGGGTTCCATTCGCCCCTCTCATTGAGAAGGGTGGCGGCCATCGCACGAAAGCCGTGCGCCGTCATCTGGTCGCTCGTGTAGCCGAGCTTGCGCAGGCCTTGATTAACGGCGTTCTCCGACATCGGCTTCCGCGGCTTACCGAGGCATGGGAATAGATATTTCCACCAGTGCGTGTGCTCGTGAAGTTCCCGGAGCATGTCGATCACCTGCCGCGACAGCGGCACCCGGTGCGGCCTTCTCATTTTCATGCGTTCCGCCGGAATAAACCAGATGGCCTCCTCGAAGTCGATGTCGGCCCACTCCGCCTGTCTTAGTTCGCCCGGGCGGAGCAGAACGTGCGGCGACAGCCGCATCGCCATCACCGTTACCTTGTGACCGCTGTATCCATCGATGGCCCGCAGCAGCGCACCGACTTCCGACGGCTTGGTGATGGCGGCGAAGTGCTTGACCTTTGGCGAGGCGATTGCACCACGCAAATCGGCCGCAACGTCCTTGTCGCATCGCACCGTCGCGACACCATAGCGGAAAACGCGGCTAAGGACGCTTCGCATCCGCCGTGCGCTTTCAAAGGCACCGGTCGCCTCTACCTTGCGCAATACCGCAAGCGCCTCGTGTGGAGTGATCTGCGCAATCGGGATACTGCCTATGATCGGATAGGCCTTAGCGAGGAGCCAGCGGATTTTGTCTACGGTCACTTGGGCGAGGCCGTCTCGCTCGCATTTGACGAGCCACTCTTTCGCCACGTCCTCGAAGGTGTTGGCTGCTGCATATTTGGCGGCAATCCTTGCGCGCTTTTTCTCCAGCGCGGGGTCGAGCCCTTCCGCGATCTTCCTCTTCGCCTCGTCACGCCGCACCCGGGCATCGGCAAGGCTCACGTGCGGCCAGCCGCCGAGATGGAGAGTCTTCTGCTTGTCGAGAAAACGATATTTGAAGCGCCAGAGCTTCGAGCCGTTGGGTTGAATGACGAGAAGGAGACCTTGCGAGTCGCTCAGGCTCCAGGCCTTCTCTCTCGGCTTGGCGGCATTGATCTGGATATAGGTCAGCATGGTCGATTTCCCAGCAAAGCCGGGTCAATCCGAGAGCACCAAAAGGAGCAACATGTGTGGCTGCTGCTGGTGGCCCCAGCCGGATTTCGCCGGACGGTGTCTGGCGATTCTCTGTCGGAAAATGCTGCGAAACCAGCCGCTTACCGGACGCCTCTGGACGAATCCAGAGGCGTCAGTGGTGCCCAGAAGAGGACTCGAACCTCCACGACCTTGCGATCGCCAGCACCTGAAGCTGGTGCGTCTACCAATTCCGCCATCTGGGCACGGGGTAGGAGTGCGCCTCTAACGGCGGCCTCCAGAGCTGTCAACGCATTGTCCGCATTATTTTAATCAGCGACGAAAAAACTTCGTTCACGCCCCTATCAACGCCCCATCGTGCCGGACTTGCGCTGTTCCCGGCGTCTTTGGAAGGTTAAGGCAGGTTCGTGCCGCCTATCAAAGGATGAGATCGTGACCGATACCCCCGCCGCCCCGCCCGCGCTGTTCGCCCGGCCCGACGGGTTGCGCCTTGCCTATCGGCATCGGGCTGGGACCGGGCCGACCATGGTCTTCCTGCCGGGCTATATGTCCGACATGGAAGGGAGCAAGGCGATCGCGCTGGACCGGTGGGCAGCGAGCCAGGGCCGCGCAATGTTGCGAATGGACTATGCAGGCTGTGGTGCCAGCGATGGACGGTTTGCGGACGGCACGCTGGCCAGTTGGCGCGACGATGTGCTGCTGCTGCTCGACAATCTCGTCGAGGGGCCGGTCGTGCTGGTCGGATCGTCCATGGGCGGCTGGCTCGCGCTGCTGGTGGCGCTGGCGCGGCCCGAGCAGGTCCAGGGAGTGGTCGGCATCGCGGCCGCGCCCGACTTTACCGAATGGGGCTTTACCGATGCCGACAAGGCGCTGCTGCAAACCGAGGGGCGGATCGAGGAACCGACGCCCTATGGGGACCAGCCTTGTGTGACGACGCTGGGTTTCTGGCAGTCGGGGCAGGCGCTGCGGCTGCTGGAGGGCGAGATCGGCATCGATTGCCCCGTACGGCTGCTGCATGGGCAACAGGACGAGGATGTGCCGTGGGCCATTGCCGTCAGGACGGCGGAGCGCGTGCGTTCATCCGACGTGCAGACCCTGCTGATTAAGGACGGCGACCACCGCCTTTCCCGCGACGGCGACATCGCCCTGCTGATCCGCACCGTCGCCGCTTTGCTGGCCCTCATTCCGGATAGCTTCTGATGCCCTTTTTCTTCCTGCCGATCCTGCTTCAGGCCTATGATCCCGAGATCGAGGCGGTGATGAATCGCAGCCGCAAGCAAAAACAGGAACAACGCGCCGCTGCCGCTGCGGCGGCCACACCGGCGGCGACCGCCCCGGCGCGGGATGATGGCAAGGTGCCCGTGCCTGCCAAATTCGCCGCGCCCTTCCAGGCATGCCTGGACCAGGCGATGGAATCCCCCGATGCCGGCGTCGCCTTCGCCCAGAAATGGCGGATCGAGGGCGGCAGCTTCTATGCGCGTCATTGCATGGGCTTTGCCTATGCGCGGGCGGAGCGCTGGACGCCCGCCATCGTCGCTTTCGAACAGGCCGCCGAGGAAGCCGAGCGCAGCGGCGAGATGGTCGAGGCGGCGCGGCTATGGGCGCAGGCGGGCAACGCCGCCATGGCGAACGGCGACCTGCCCAAGGCGCGAAGCGATTTCGACGCGGCACTGGCGCGCGGCCTGCCCGACGGGCTGGAGAAGGGTGAGGTGCATCTGGACCGGGCGCGAGCGCTGGTGGCGCTGGACGATATGAAGGCCGCGCGCGATTCGCTGGACATCGCATTGACACAGGCGCCCAAAGATCCGCTGGCCTGGCTGCTGTCGGCGACGCTGGCGCGGCGCACGGGCGACATGCGCCTGGCACAGGCCCATATCGCGCGAGCCGTGCAACTTTCCCCCGATGATGCTTCGGTCGCATTGGAGGAAGGCAATATCGCAGTGCTGACCGATCATGAGGATGTGGCGCGTGCCGCCTGGGGTCGGGCGGTCAAATTGGCGCCGACGGCGGCCGCGGGCAAGGCGGCGGCGGACAATCTGTCGCGCCTTCCTGCCGAGAAACCAGCCGGTTAAGTTTAGCAGCAAGACTTTGTCACGGAACTGGCTTCGCGCCCGACCCGTTCGCCTGTCCGTAGCGGGATTGGATGAAGGAGACAGCGAGATGGACAGTCATTGGAAGAGAATTGCGGGCATCGGCCTGCTGATCGTCGCGGCGAGCGCGACCACGGCCTGCTCGCGCGGGGCGACGCGCGGCGGGCTGATCGGCGGTGCGGGCGGCGCGATCGTGGGTAGCGCGACGGGCCTTGGCACCACTGAGGGCGCGGTGATCGGCGGGGCTGCCAGCGCGGTCATCGGCGACAAGAGCGATTGTTCGCGCCGTGAACGCCGCCGGGGCCGTTGCTAAGGTTGGCGAATTTCACGCACCTCCGTTCGTTTCGAGCATGTCGAGAAGCGAGAAGCACGGCACTGGCCGCTTCTCGCCTTCGCTTGAAGCGAACGGAATCGGGTGATTGCGGCGCCCCTATTTAAGGTAGAAGTCGACGGTCGTGACGACGCGCACCTTCTTGTAGGGCGTGTCGCTCGATCCGTCGCCGCCCTCGCCATCGCGGGCGTCGATCGAGAAATAGCCTTGGGTCGCGCTCTTGATGCCGCCCACGCCCGACCCTGAATCCTTGGCGAACTGCTCGGCGGCGGCGCGCGCATCCCGCGTGGCGGCGGCGACCATGTCGGGCTTCACGTCATTCAGCTTGGTGAAGCTGTATTTCATGCCCGACCCTTCCTGAAGCGTCACGCCGCGACGGACGAGGTCGAATTGCTGCGCCACCGCTTTTTGCGCGCGAGCGATGTCGGTGGTGCGCAGCAACATGCGCTGGGTGATGGTGATCGTGTTGACGCCGTTGTTGAGATATTGGTTCACACCGGCCCCGGTCGGGGTCAGATCAGCTGGCTTGAAACCCAGGCCACTGAAATAGCCCTGCAATTCCTTGGTATTATTGTCGATTTCGGCGCGCACTGTGGGCAGGTCGAACCCGGTGGCAGAATAGCTGATCGACCAGGTGGCAAGGTCCGCCGTCACATCCTTTTCGGCAAGGCCGCGCACCGTGACCGATCGGTCCGCCGCCTTGGCCCGCTTGAGCCCGTCGCCCAGCAGGTAACCGCCCGATATCACGCCGAAGGCCAGCAGTGCCGCGCTGCCCAGCAAAATCTTGTCCCGCATTTCCAGTGCCATTGTCCGCTTTCCTCTTCCGTCCGGTGATGCGCGACCTTATCTTGGGAGCCTATCTATAATCACCGAGATGAACCGTTGCTTTCCAACGACGAACGGAGACTATCTTGCCCAAATTCCTGCATAGCATGATCCGCGTGACCGACGTGGACAAGACGATCGCCTTTTTCGACCTGCTGGGCCTGAAAGAGGTGAAGCGTTTCGACAGCGAGCAGGGGCGCTTCACGCTGGTCTATCTCGCCGCGCCGGGGGATGAGGATGCACAGGTCGAACTGACCTACAACTGGCCGCCGGCCGATGGCAGCGCGGGCGAAATCTATGACGGCGGGCGCAATTTCGGTCATATCGCCTATCGGGTGGAAAATATCTACGCGACGTGTCAGACGTTGATGGACGCGGGCATCACCATCAACCGGCCGCCGCGCGACGGGCACATGGCCTTCGTGCGCACGCCGGATAATATTTCGATCGAACTGTTGCAGGACGGGCGGCTGGAGCCGGCAGAGCCTTGGACCTCCATGCCCAATATCGGGGCTTGGTAAGCACCATGCTGGAGGTCGTTCGCATCCCCGTTCTCAACGACAATTATGTCTGGCTGCTGCATGATGCCGCCAGCGGCGAGACTGTGGCGATCGACCCCGCCGTGGCCGAGCCGGTGCTGGAGGCGGCGGCCTCGCGCGGTTGGACCATCGGCCAGATCTGGAACACGCATTGGCATGGCGACCATGTCGGCGGCAATGCGGCGATCAAGGCGGCGACGGGCTGTATCATAACGGGGCCGGCCGCCGAGGCGGAAAAGATCGGCACGCTGGACCGAACGGTGGGTGAAGGCGATAGCGTGCGGATCGGCGGGCATGTGGCGACGGTGATGGCTGTGCCGGCCCATACGGCGGGCCACATCGCCTATCATCTGGCCGACAATCATATCCTGTTCGTCGGCGACACATTGTTCGCCATGGGATGCGGCCGATTGTTCGAGGGGACAGCAGCGCAGATGTTCGCCAATATGGCGCGCTTCGCCGCACTGCCCGACGACACGACCGTCTATTGCGCGCATGAATATACGCTCTCCAACGGCCGGTTCGCGCTGGGTGTGGAGCCGGGCAATGCGGCGCTGGCGCAGCGGGTCGAAGCGGTCGAGGCGGCGCGGGCACGGGGCGAGGCGACGGTGCCGACCAGTATCGGGCTGGAGCGGGCGACCAACATCTTCATGCGCGCTGACAGCGTGGCGCAGTTGGCGGAACGGCGGGCGGCAAAGGACGCGGCCTGACGGTTTTTGCGCTATGATGGCGTCCTAAGATTTGCCGAGCCGTTCGATTTAAAGTTTTCTTTGGGGCATGACGATGGAGAGAGACGCGATGGTGGCGTGGATCGGGCGCGCGGGGATGACGGCGGCGGCGTTGCTGATGGCGGGCTGCACCGGCAGCTATGCGCCGAAACTGCTGACCGAAAAGCAGGCGGCGACCCTGGACAAGGCGCTGGCCGGCAAGGTGGCGGGCGAGAAGGTCAGTTGCATCAATCGCGAGCCGCAGACCAACCTGACCGTCATCAGCAATAATGTGCTGCTCTACAGGGTCAGCCGCAAGCTGGTGTACAAGAATGAGCTGATCGGCAGTTGCAGCGGGCTGTCCAGAGGCGACATCATGATCGTGCGCAGCTTCGGATCGCAATTGTGCCGGGGCGATTTCACCACCACGGCCGACCGGATGACCGGCATGATGTCGGGCGCCTGCGCACTGGGCGACTTCATCCCCTATCGCGCGCCCGCAAAGTAGAGCGGCTTAATCGCCGATCGCTTTGGCAAGATCCGTGCGGATTGCCAGCAGGCGGGCGAGCAGATCGCCCTGTTCCAGCGCCACGGGGGCAGTGAAGACCGGCGCCGGTGCCGCCGATTCTTCGACCGGCGATGCGCCATTACCATCCACCAGCGCCTTTTGCGCGCCCTTGACGGTGAAACCCTCGACATTGAGCAGTTGGTGGATGCGGTGCGCCAATGCGACGTCGGCGGGCCTGTAATAGCGACGATTGCCGGATCGTTGCAGCGGACGCAGTTGGGGAAAGCGCGTTTCCCAATAGCGCAAGATATGTTGGGGAAGACCAAGCTCGCCAGCCAGCTCGCTGATGGTCAGAAATGCACCCTCTGCCTTTTCCATGACAGGGATGTTGCACCCATATTTGCGCCAAGGTCAACCATGGTAAAGCTATGCTAATATTGGAAAAGCGGCCAATTGCCGATTAGTGCGGGCAAAGGAGACGATCAGGCATCCGCGTAACGCCTTTTTTGGCGATCGCGGCGCTGGACTTTCAGGCGGAGGCCACGCGGTCGCGCATCGTCTGGCTGGCGCGGAAAGTCAGCACCCGGCGCGGTTCGATCGGCACTTCCACGCCGGTCTTGGGATTGCGGCCCATGCGTTCCGTCTTGTCGCGCAGGACGAAAGTGCCGAAGCTGGAAATCTTCACATTTTCCCCACGCTCCAGCGCGGTGGACATATGTTCGAGAATGGATTCGACCAGCGCAGCCGCTTCGGCCCGCGACAGGCCCACATGGCGATTCACGCTTTCTGCCAAGTCCGCACGCGTCAGCGTTCCGTTGCCGGTCATCGACCATCCCCTCATTCAAGCCCAACGACCCTCCCCCCCGGACGGTCATCTGGAAATGTGATTGATTCGCGGCGCTTTGGCAAGCGGTAGCTATGGTTTACAAATGATGGCGCTACAGGCGCAGAACGCAGGCGCCCCAGGTGAAGCCGCCGCCCATCGCTTCCAGCACGATCAGGTCGCCCGCCTTGATCCGGCCGTCACGCACCGCATAATCCAGCGCGAGCGGCACCGAGGCGGCGGAGGTGTTGGCGTGGCGATCGACCGTCACCACCACCCGATCGGGCGACAGCTTCAGCTTGCGCGCGGTCGCGTCCAGGATGCGGGCATTGGCCTGATGCGGGACCAGCCAGTCGATATCGTCGGGGGTCAGGCCTGCCAGTTCCATCGCTTCCTTGAGCACGGAGGCGAGGTTGACCACCGCATGACGGAACACTTCCTGCCCCTTCATGCGCAGCTTACCCACAGTCTGGGTCGTGGACGGACCGCCATCGACATAGAGAAGCTGGTTGTGCCGGCCATCGGCATGCAGCTTGGCCGCCAGGATGCCGCGTGCCGTCTTGGGATCGGCGTCCGCGCTTTCCTCCGCGCCCAGCACCACGGCGCCGGCACCGTCGCCGAACAGGACGCAAGTGGTGCGATCTTCCCAGTCGAGGATGCGGCTGAAGGTTTCAGAGCCTATCACCAGCGCGCGTGTTGCGGCGCCCGAACGGATCATGCTGTCCGCCACGGTCACGGCATAGAGGAAGCCCGAGCAGACGGCCGCGACGTCGAAGGCGACGCAATCGTTGATGCCCAACGCCGCCTGCACCTTGGTCGCGGCGGCAGGGAAGGTCTGGTCCGGGGTGGCCGTCGCCAGAATGATGAGGTCGATATCCTGCGCGGCGATGCCGGCGGCCTCAATCGCCTTGGCAGCTGCGTCGGCCGCGAGACTGGCCGTGGTTTCGCCCTCACCCGCGATATGGCGGTTGCGGATGCCGGTCCGCTCGACGATCCATTCGTCGCTGGTGTCGACAGTTTCAGCCAGTTCGGCGTTGCTGACGGTGCGAACAGGCAGGGCCGAACCCGTGCCGAGCAAAATGGACCGGCGGATCACTTGACGGGCTGCTCCAGCTTGGATGCGGCGGCCGACAGCGACTGGATGCCGGCCATGTCGGCGGCGATGCGACGGGTGATATCTTCCTCCAGCAACCGGGCGGCGACATGGACGGCATTGGCCACGCCCTTGTCGTTCGCGCTGCCATGGCTTTTCACCACAACGCCGTTGAGGCCGAGGAATACCGCGCCATTATGATTGTTGGGATCGAGATGATGTTTGAGCAGGTGCATCGCCGGCTTCGAGATCAGGAAGCCGATCTTCGAGCGAATCGAGCTGGTGAACGCCTTGCGCAGCACATCGGTGACGAAGCGGGCGGTGCCCTCCGCCGTCTTCAATGCGACATTGCCGGAAAAACCGTCGCACACAATGACGTCCGCGTCGCCGCGGGCGATCTTGTCGCCTTCGGTAAAGCCGTCGAACTGGAGCGGCAGGCTGGTCGCGCTGCGCAGCACGGCAGCGGCGTCCCGGATCTCGTCCGTGCCCTTCAGATCTTCGGTGCCGATGTTGAGCAGACGCACGCGCGGCCGTTCAAGATCGAAGGCGATGCGCGAATAGGCGGCGCCCATCACCGCGAACTGGACGAGGTTGCGGGCGTCGCATTCGGTATTGGCGCCCAGATCCAGCATGACGACGTCATTGTCGCCCAGCGTCGGCAGCAAAGCCGCCAGCGCAGGACGATCGACACCCGGCATGGTGCGCAGGGCAAGCTTCGCCATCGCCATCAACGCGCCGGTATTGCCGGCGGAGACGGCCGCGCCGGCCTCCCCCGCCTTCACGGCGGCGATGGCCATCGCCATGGAGCTGCTCTTCTTGCGAATCGCGACACTCGGCTTATCCGAGCCATCGACGACCGTATCGGCATGGACCACGTCCGACGCCGCCCGCAAATTCGGGTGCTGGTCGAGCGCCGCCTTGATCCGCACCTCGTCGCCGAACAGGGTGAATCGCAAACCGTCATGCCGGCGGCGGGCCAGTGCGGCCCCCGCCATCATAACGTGCACGCCTTCATCCCCGCCCATCGCGTCGATTGCGATTCGCGGTTGGCCTGACACTTTAGAGCACCCCTTTGCGGAGTAGAGAGACGGGCTTACGCCCCGACGGCGACGATTTCGCGGCCGTTATAATGCCCGCAGGCGTCGCACAGATTGTGGGGACGCTTCAGTTCGCCACAGTTCGAGCATTCCTGGAATGCTTCGACGCGGAGCGAATCGTGGCTACGGCGCATGCCGCGCTTGGAGGGAGAAGTTTTGCGCTTGGGGACAGCCATGTCGGCACCTTGTTCCGTATATCAATCAAGTTGTACGACCGGCCAGTTCCCATGGAAAAGCTGACGCCAACGGCGCCGCAGACCCATGCGGCCCGGGTGATCGCGAAGCCCTGCGCCTATAGCGGTTTTTGTTCGGGGTGCAAGTCCTTCCTTGCCCCATACCCCCGGCAAGCTAGGGTAAAGACCGTGAAATCGAGGGGATAGTCCATGTTGTTGCCGATCACGCTGACCTTTGCCGCCGCCTGCGCGCTGCTGAACATGTGGCTGGCGATTCGCTGCGCGCGGTTTCGCGTGAAGGACAAGATATTGCATGGGGATGCCGGCAACGGCCTGTTGGCGAAGCGGATGCGGGCGCATGCGAACTTCGTGGAATATACGCCGATCGTGCTGATTCTCTTCGCGCTGGTGGAGATGGCGGCGGGCGCGTCGCTGGGACTGTGGATCGGCGCGCTGGTCTATGTGGTGGCGCGGGTGGTCCATGCGTTCGGCATGGATGCGGACAAGCCCACTCTATGGCGCGCGGGCGGCGCGCTGCTGACCTGGGGCGTGATGCTGGTGATGGCGGGGGTGGCGCTCAGCATCGCTTATGGCGCGACGCGGGAGGTCACGGTGCCGCCGGCGATGGCGGCACGGGGGTAACAACAAGATACGATGAAGTAAGCATTCCCCGGCGCAGGCAGGGGTCCAGATCGGATCATGGAACTGGACCCCTGCCTGCGCCGGGGAACATTCACGTCATTGCTTGTTCTTATACGGGCGAGCTACCCCGCCAGCACCGAATCGGCGACATAGGGGTTGGTGCGCCGTTCATGGGCGAAATTGCTCATCTGGCCATGGCCGGGGACGAAGGCGGTTTCGCCGCCCAGCGGCCAGAGCTTCCCGGTGATCGCATCGATCAGATCCTGATGATTGCCGCGCGGGAAGTCGGTGCGGCCGATCGATCCCTGAAACAACACATCGCCCACGATCGCCAGCTTGCTGGGCGCGTGGTGGAAGACGACATGGCCGGGCGTGTGGCCGGGACAATGAAAAACGTCCAGCGTCAGATGGCCGACCGTTACCTGATCGCCGTCGTTCAGCCAGCGGTTCGGCTCGAAACTTTCGCCCGGCAGGCCCCAGCGTTCGCCATCCTGCGGCAGTCGGTCGATCCAGAAACGGTCGTCCTCATGCGGCCCCTCGATCGGGACATTGAGGTCGCGGGCCAGCACGCCGGCCTGCCCGCAATGGTCGATATGGCCGTGGGTGACGAGAATCTTCTCGATCGTCACGTCATGCTGGGCGATCGCCTTTTTCAGCACGGGCAGGTCGCCGCCCGGATCGACGAAGGCACCGCGCATCGTTTCCGTGCACCAGAAGAGCGTGCAATTCTGCTGCAGCGGCGTGACGGGGATCAGGGTGGCTTTGAGCGGCGGCGTGGTCATAGGGCTGATGTGGCGAAGCGGAGCGCGAGGCGCAAGGGCGTCTCTATAGGGGACCATCCCAAATGCCGTTACCCGGCGAAGGCCGGGGTCCAGTTCCGCGCTCTGGACTGGACCCTAGCCTTTGCCGGGGAAAGTTAGGCCTCGTCCATCGCCGCAAAGGGTTCGGCCAGGCTGATGCTGTCGAGCACCTTGGCCGTTTCGTCGCGCACGCGCAGCATCACGCGGTGCAGGCGGCATTCCGATTCGGGCAGGCAATTGGTGCAGCTTTCATGCGCGAAACGGCTGGCGCAGGGCGTCAGCGCCAGAGAGCCGCGCGTCAGGCGGACGATGTCGCCATAGCTGATGTCGACCGGCGCCAGTGCCAGCCAATAGCCCCCGTCCCGGCCCCGCTGGGTCGCGACCAGCCCTTCGCGCGACAATTCGGACAGGATGACCGTCAGGAATTTGGAAGGAATATTCTGCCGCGTGGCTATTTCATTGAGGGGCACCGGACCCTGACGGTAGCGATCGGCAAGATGCTGAAGCGCGCGGATGGCATAACGGGTCTTCTGGGACAACATGGGGCTGTTATTCGCGTGCCGGCGGGCTTTGGCAAGTCAAGCGATGCGCAAGACAAAGAAGTTTTCCCGGATCGACGCGCTCTGGCTGCGATCAGGGGTTGGCAGGTGTCAAAGCCGCCTTGGCCTGTCCCGGAAAATCGCTGAAGATGCCGTCGACGCCGGTGTTGGCGATCGCGCGGACATAGCCGGCAAAGTCGCCCCGGCCCTGCGCATCGTCGGGGCGCTGATATTGGGCGGGGAGGAAGCTGTTTTCCATCCGCAGCGTCCAGACATGGACCTGCAAGCCGGCGTCATGGGCGCGGCCGACCAAAGCCGTCGGCCCCTGCGCGTCGATCAATTGCCCCGCCGACGGGCCAAGGCCATCGGTATAGGCGGCGATGTCGGTCAGGCCCTGTACGGTGAGCATGTCGGCATAGGTCGTGCTTGGCAGGTCGGCCGGGCCGCCCTCCCCATCCACAAGCTGGACGAGGCGCAGGCGGGTCGCGGCGCGAAGGGCCTTCAGATTGCCGACCTCGAACGACTGGATGAAGACCGGGTCGGCCTCCGTCTGATAGCCGTAGCGGCTCAGCAGATCGAGCAGCGCCGCCTGATGCGGCAGGCCGATGCCCGCGAAATAGCTGGGATGCTTGGTTTCGGGATAGAGGCCGATGCGGCGGCCGGTTTCGGCTTCCTTGGCGCGGACCAGCTTCAAAATCTCTTCGAAGGTCGGGATGAGATAAAGGTCGTTGAAACGCTTGTTGGCCGGGCGCAGGTCGGGCAGCCGCTCGCGCGCCCGCAACGTGCGCAGTTCGGCGAGGGTGAAATCCTCGGTGAACCAGCCCACCATGTCGATGCCGTCGATCCGCTTGGTCGCCTTGCGATCGGCAAATTCGGGATGATCGGCGACGTCGGTGGTGCCGCTAATCTCATTTTCATGGCGGGCGACGAGGACGCCGTCCTTGGTCAGCACCAAGTCCGGCTCGATGAAGTCGGCGCCCTGGTCGATCGCCCGTTCGTAGCTCGCCAGCGTATGTTCGGGCCGTTCGCCGCTGGCGCCACGATGGGCGATCAGCAGCGGTTCGGCAGAAGCGGTAGAGAGGGGGATGAGGCTCATCAAAAGGATCAACCCGATGCGCGCCAGCCCCCGCCCGATCACGCCTTCACGCCCTGCAGCGCATTTTCATAGGTCGTCGCCTTGAAACCGACGATCGTTTCGCGGCCGGTGTCCAGGATCGGGCGCTTGATCATCGATGGGTTGGTGATCATCAGCAGGATCGCCTTTTCCGCGTCGATATGCGCCTTGTCACCCGCATCCAGCGCCTTGAAGGTAGTGCCGGAGCGGTTGAGGATGGTTTCCCAGCCATGCTCCATCACCCATTCCTCCAGCTTCGCCTTGTCGACGCCGGCGACCTTATAATCATGGAAATTATAGGTGACGCGCTCATTGTCCAGCCAGTTGCGGGCCTTCTTGATCGTGTCGCAATTCTTTATGCCATACATGGTAATCATGATGCTGTGTTCCCGTTACCCTTTGAAGGCGGTGACTTCGATTTCTATCTTCATCTCGGGCTTGACCAGGCCGGCGATGACGCAGCTGGCGGCCGGGCGGATATCGCCGAACACCGGGCCGGCAATATCGCCCATCACGTCCCAATAGGCCGCGTCAGTGATATAATAAGTGACGCGCACGACGTCGGCGAAGGAAAAGCCCGCATCGTCCAGCGCCTTGCCGATGACTTTGAGCGCATTGCGCCCCTGTTCGACCACATCTTCGGGCATCGTCTTGGTTTCGGGATCGGTGCCGGTGGTGCCGGCGACGAAACACCAGTCGCCCTGGACGACGGCGCGCGAATAGCCGACCTGCGCCTCAAAGGGCGAGCCGGAGGAAATGAGCTGGCGGGACATGGGGATTCCTGTTGCAGTGCGAAAGGATCGCAGGGGCCTTTGCGCTTTAGACGGCAGACTGTCCAGTAATTTCCGGCCAGTATTTTCCGGAACGGCGCGGGTTGCGGGCCGTTAAAGAGGGATCATCAAGGAGACACGCTATGGACCGCCCTACCCCTGACCGGGACTATGAAGAGAATAGCGAGCAGGCCGAAGCCGGCACACAGGCGCAGGATGTGGCGGACGATGCGCGCGCACGGTCGACCGACCTGAGCGAAGAAAGTGAGCGCGGTGGCAAGGCCAATCCGGCGCAGATCATTCCGGACGATACCGAGGATCTGGTCGAGAAGATGGAGGCGATGAACCGGTCCGGCCGGATCGATATGGACGCCTATGCCGGCGAGCCGCAAATGGACGATGAGGAAGAGGACGCCTACGGGCCGACCGAAGACGAGGATTAGGCGCCGCGACCGGCACCTGAATCGAGGCCGAAATTGATCATGCCGCGCGCCATATGGCCCAGCGCCTCCGCCATGGCATCACCGATGGCGGGGTCGATATCCTTCACCCCGGCGATGGCGCAGGCCATGGCGGTCGCCCATTGATCGGCCAGCGTCGGGGTGATCGGAAAAGCGCGGTGCAGCGACATGATGCATGGTCCGCGCTCGAACCAGTCGCGCGGACCGCCAAGCCAACCGATCAGAAAGCGGGTCAGGCCATGACGCACCGGGCCAAGGTCGGTCGCATGGATTGCGCGCAACTCGGCATAGGCCGGGTCGCTTTGCAGCAGATCGTAGAAACGGTCGGCCAGCGCGCGGATCGGTGGATCGCCGCCGATACGGGCATAGGGGCTGGGCGGCGCGGCGGCGTTCATCGATCGGCTCCGTTTCGGATGGGCCGGTGCAGCATGGCAGCGCGACCGGGCATGGCATTGATGCGCGTCAAATCCCGATATCGCCGGATCGGTGGAAAGGTGGAGCGGCTTTAACGGACCGTTTGCCGACCCGCCGCTAGAGCGGGGTGATGGCGAAAACGAAATATGCGCGTGGACAGCGACGCACCGGATTTAGCGGGCCGGCGCTGATTTATACTCTGTGCCTGGGGTTGCTGCTGGGCTGGTATGGGCCGGACTGGATGGCGCGGCTTGATCGGCCGGACATGGGCATTCCGGCGCAGAGCATCGCGGTGGATCGATTGTCGGCGGACTTTGGTTATTGCCATAGCGGCGGCGGGACCAATTGCGTGGTCGATGGCGACACATTCTGGTTCCATGGCGACAAATATCGGATTTCCGACATCGACACGCCCGAAACTCACGGGCCACGCTGCACGGCCGAGGGCGAATTGGGCGCGCGGGCGACGCGGCGTTTGCAGGCGCTGATGAATGACGGCCCCTTCTCGCTGGAGGTCGAGGGGCGCGACACCGATCGCTATGGCCGGGCGTTGCGGGTCGTGACGCGCGGGGGCCAGTCGATCGGCGAACAACTCGTCACCGAAGGACTGGCCCGACGCTGGGACGGCAGTCGCCATCCCTGGTGCTAGTTAGCGGCAGCTGACCCCGCCACGGTCGATCTCACGGCCCAGCAGGGCGCCCGCGCCGCCGCCGATCAGCGTGCCGAGCAGGTTGGATTGCCCCTGCGCGATCTGGTTGCCGAGCAAGCCGCCCAGCGCCGCGCCGACGATCAGGCCGGTGGTGCCGTCCGAACGGCGGCAATAATAACGGTCGTCATTGCCGCGATAGATGCGGGTGCGGCGATCGACACGGATCGGCTCATAGCCGCCGCGATAATAGCGGTTGGCCTGATAGCCGCGACCATAGCGCGGATCGGGCCGGTTCCAATCATAGCTGTAGACCGGGCGGCCGGGGCGGATATTGCCACGCCGGTCCTGACGCCAGTCACGGCGATCGTCGCGACGGTCCTGGCGCGCATCGCGGCGGTCATCCCGACGATCATAGCGGTCGTCACGGCGATCCTCCCGCCTGTCCTGACGGTCGCGACCCGGCTGAGCGAAGGCCGGGGTAGCGGCAAGGCCGGTCAACGTCATCGCGCCCAGCGATAGCGCGATGATGGCCTGTTTAAGCGAGATTTTCATGAGGTGGGGTTCCTTCCCTCCAGTGGTCTTGGCCGTAGAACGCGCAACGATAGAGAATGTTACATGAACGGAACAGAACGGCGCATTCAGTCCGGGGACAGGCGAGCAGACCAGCCTCTTGGCGTCGGGGTAAGTAGGAAATCGAACGCTTAACTTCGCACATTTCCCGCTGATTGCGACATTGCATATCCTATCGCCGACATATTATTTCATGGCGGCATAATGGTGCCAGCGCGACGCTGCATGATAGCGTGGGGCATGGCGATAGGACAGCAGGCCATGGCGAGCAGGTCGCGCATTTGGGCCAGACGCCGTCATCAAAAGGCGTTGGTGATGGCCTGTCGCTGTTCGTTGGTGAGGCCATCGGCGCCGGCGGCATTATCGCCCTGCGCCGGGTCGTCCTTGTCGGGGCCGGAGCCGACGAACTGGATCGCGGTCAAAATCACCAGCACCGCCCAAAGCAGCGCAAACCAGCGGCTGGTAAAAAGCGAGCGGAGGCGGACGCCGAAGAACATGGTGTCGCAGAATAAGGTCGCGAGGTTAAGGAAACTTCACTCCGGTTACATGCTTGGGGCAACCATGCGGCTTTGAGGATCAGGCAGCAGCCTTGCGCGAACGGGTCTGATCGCCACGCCCGGCCAGCAGGCCCGCGATCGAAATATCCTCGTCTATTTCATCCCAATGGAGGCCCGAACGGCTGAGTTCGACCTGCGCCCGCTGCTCCGGCGTGGCATGAAGCAGGCGCGGAAACCAGGCAAGGGGCACGCCCAAGGTGCGGCCATCTTCCAGATCGACCCAGAAACTATCTTCGTCAAAACGGACGGCCAAAGGTTCAGGAGAAGAAGTCATTCCATGCGCTTTCTATCTCTGTACGACGTCCTTCTATAACATGGGATAGCTGCGAAAGCATATGGGCAGGAAAGCCCTTGCTTTCGGCGACGACCACGTCTGGCCAGAGCCAAAATTTCGCATTGTCGCGCCCTTTGCGCACATGAATATGCAAAGGTTCGCGCGGATCGCCCTCGTTCGCGTAGAAATGAAAGCGGTGGCCGTTCCAGGAAAAGACCTTTGGCATGGAGACGCTCCCGGCCTCTCCTGGAATGGCGATGGTATCGGGAAGATCGGACGCCCGACCTTCCCTCACGCATCACTCCGCCGCGATGCCCGCTGCCTTGAACATATCAGGGTCGGTATCGATGTTGGCCGCTTCGCCGCCCTTGACCTGCTGGAGGCGGTCGAAGGCGTCCCAGACGTCGTTCCACTGGCCGCGCGTCGCGCCCTTCGAATATTCGGTGGCGCGGGTTTCGAAGAAGTTGGCATGCTCCACGCCATTCAACAGCGGGGTCAGCCAGGGCAGCGGATGCTCGTCGATCATGTAGATGGGCTTCAAACCCAGCTGGCCCAGGCGCCAGTCGGCGATGTAGCGGACATATTTCTTGATGTCCTTGGGCGTCATGCCGGGCACCGGCCCCATTTCGAAGACCAGATCGACGAAGGCGTCTTCGATGCGGACGGTCTTCTGGCACATGTCCATGATGTCGTCCTTGACCGCGGGGGTCAGGCACTGGCGTTCGGCGCAGAAGGCGTGGAACAGCTTGATGATGCCCTCGCAATGCAGCGTCTCGTCGCGGACCGACCAGGTGACGATCTGGCCCATGCCCTTCATCTTGTTGAAGCGCGGGAAGTTCATCAGCATCGCGAAGGACGCGAAAAGCTGCAAGCCTTCGGTAAAGCCGCCGAACATGGCGAGCGTGCGGGCGATATCCTCATCGCTATCGACGCCGAAGGTGGCGAGATAGTCATGCTTGTCCTTCATCTCCTTATACTGGAGGAAGGCGCTGTACTCGCTTTCGGGCATGCCGATCGTGTCGAGCAGATGGCTGTAGGCGGCGATATGGACCGTTTCCATATTGCTGAACGCGGTCAGCATCATCTTGATTTCGGTCGGCTTGAACACCCGGCCATATTTTTCGTGATAGCAATCCTGCACTTCCACGTCCGCCTGGGTGAAGAAGCGGAAAATCTGGGTCAGCAGGTTGCGCTCATGATCGGACAGCTTCTGCGCCCAATCGCGGCAATCCTCGCCCAGCGGTACTTCTTCGGGCAGCCAGTGCAGCTGCTGCTGGCGCTTCCAGAATTCATAGGCCCAGGGATATTCGAAGGGCTTGTAGACCTTGGAGGCTTGAAGAAGGGGCATGGGTGGTTACTCCGCGAAATCTGTTCCAGCCCCTCTCCCCTTGTGGGAGAGGGAGGGGCCCGTCGCGGCAGCGACGGGAGGGTGAGGGGAGAAAGCGCTGGCAATAGCTGCCAACACGCCTTCAGAATTTTGCATCACATCATGGTTCCAGAAACGGATCACATGATAGCCTTCCCCTTGAAGGAAGGCCGTGCGGTCCGCATCCGTCGCTTCATCATGCTGGCCACCATCGATCTCCAAGATCAGTCGGCTTCCATGCGAAGCGAAATCAGCGAAATAGGGGCCAAATGGCACCTGACGGCGGAATTTCGCGGCTGGCAGCTTTTCGCGGAGCAGCGCCCAAAGGCGCTTTTCGGCGTCGGTTGCGTTGCAGCGCAATTCGCGAGCACGCGCTGTCTTCGGGTTCGGGGCTTTCCCCCTCACCTTCCCACGCCGCTGCGCGACGCGGGCCCCTTCCTCTCCCACAAGGGGAGAGGAAATCACAGGGTCACTGACAGGCGAGGCACTCGTCATAGTCGGTTGTCTCGCCGATTTCGAACTTGGGGGCGTCGATCGTATTGTCGGCCTCCACGCCGCCGCTGCCCGCAAAGCCCGCACGCTGGACCGACTTGGAGCGCAGATAATAGAGCGACTTGATGCCCAATTCCCATGCGCGGAAGTGGAGCATCAGCAGATCCCACTTCTCGACGTCCGCCGGGATGAACAGGTTCAACGACTGCGCCTGATCGATATAGGGCGTGCGGTCGGCCGCGAGTTCGAGCAGCCAGCGCTGGTCGATTTCGAAGCTGGTCTTGAACGTGTCCTTTTCTTCCTGCGTCAGGAAGTCGAGATGCTGGACCGAACCACCGCGCTCCAGGATCGAATTCCATACCGCGCTGCTGTCCTTGGCTTTCGCCACCAGCAGCTTTTCAAGGTACGGATTCTTGACCGAGAAGCTGCCCGACAGCGTCTTGTGCGTGTAGATGTTCGCCGGGATCGGCTCGATACAGGCGGACGTGCCGCCGCAGATGATGCTGATCGACGCGGTGGGCGCGATCGCCATCTTGCAGCTGAACCGTTCCATCACGCCCATGTCGGCGGCGTCCGGGCAAGGACCGCGTTCCTGCGCCAGCAGCATCGACGCCTCGTTCACCTTGGCATTGATATGCTTGAAGATGCGCAGGTTCCACGATTTGGCCATGGCGCCTTCGAACGGGATGTTGCGCGCCTGCAGGAAGCTGTGGAAGCCCATCACGCCAAGGCCCACCGAACGTTCGCGGGTGGCGCTGTACTTGGCGCGCGCCATTTCGGGCGGCGCGCGGTCGATATAATCCTGAAGGACATTGTCGAGGAAGCGCATGATGTCTTCCGCGAAGGTCGGATGATCCTTCCACTCGTCCCAGGTTTCCAGATTCATCGACGACAGGCAGCAGACGGCCGTGCGGTCGTTGCCCAGATGGTCGAAACCGGTCGGCAGGGTGATTTCCGAACAGAGGTTCGACGTCGATACCTTCAGGCCCAGATCGCGATGATGCTTGGGCATCATGCGGTTCACCGTGTCGTTGAACACGATATAGGGTTCACCGGTGCGCAGGCGCGTTTCCACGATTTTCTGGAACAGCGACCGGGCGTTGACGGTGGCGCGCACCGACCCGTCCTTGGGCGAGGTCAGATTCCATTCGTCATTGGCGCGCACCGCTTCCATGAAGGCGTCGGTGATGAGAACGCCGTGATGGAGGTTCAGCGCCTTGCGGTTGAAATCGCCGGTGGTGTTGCGGACTTCGAGGAATTCCTCGATCTCCGGGTGCGACACGTCGAGATAGCAGGCGGCCGAACCACGACGCAGGCTGCCCTGGCTGATCGCGAGAGTCAGCGAATCCATCACGCGGACGAAGGGGATGATACCTGAGGTCTTGCCATTGAGGCCGACCGGTTCGCCGATGCCGCGCACATTGCCCCAATAGGTGCCGATGCCGCCGCCGCGCGAGGCGAGCCAGACATTCTCGTTCCAGGTGTTGACGATGCCTTCCAGGCTGTCATCGACGCTGTTGAGATAGCAGCTGATCGGCAGGCCGCGACCGGTGCCGCCATTCGACAGGACCGGCGTAGCGGGCATGAACCACAGCTTCGAAATATAGTCGTAGACGCGCTGGGCATGGTCCGCGTCGTCAGAATAGGCCGCCGCGACGCGCGCGAAGAGATCCTGATAGGATTCGCCGGGCAGCAGATAGCGGTCGTTCAGCGTTTCCTTGCCGAATTCCGTCAGCAAAGCGTCACGCGAAGAATCGGTCGTGACCGGGAAACGCCGCGCCAGCACGGTCGAAGAGGTCATCGGTTCGGCCTGGGCCGGCGCCGCTTGCGCTGCCGCCACGGCGACCTTCGCCTCTTCCAACAGATCATCCATTACAGTCGCCACGTCGCCACCTTGTCCACTATCTCGAAAATCCATGCGAGTCCCCGTTGTTCCTGTTCCGTTCGATTCGGTCCAGCGGGTCGCGACAAGCCGCGCATCCTAGCATGAACCCTATCGTTGCGGGGACGGAAAGTGGTCCAACCGACAGAATGCGGAGACAAAAAGCCCCTATCGCCGAAAAATCATCCGACGATGCAATCACAATCTGTTGGGTGACCCCCGTTAACCCGATACCACAGATAGTGCATAACTATCGGCCGCCCGACAAGAGGCGAATCATCGGGAGGTGACAGGATGATGAAACCGTCCGTCGCCAAAATGAGTCCTCTCATCGCCCCTGCCACGAGCGACGCGCGGAGTTGCCTTGCCCCCACAAAAGGCAAGAGGGTTAGGGCAGATAAAAAATAAAAAATCCTTGCCACGGATTTTCCGACAAAGGTCTAAAAATCATGACAGAGATCGTCATCGCGATCGCACCGGGATGGCCATGGTGCAGCCGCCCAGGGCAGACGCACATCCGGTCGCAGGGAATCGCACACACAAGATATTGTGGTCGGCAGGGTGATATCGGACGATTCCCTACTATCGCCCGTTTTCCTTTGGCCGCTCTTGCAAGCGTGTCTCACTGGACTTGGGCGTGATTCCGCACTAGCCGCTGCCCCTTGCAAGACCCGCCGTGCAGAGGTGGGCCGCAGGATATAGGGACCAGGGTAGATGACGCTCATCAAGACCGCCGACCTCATCGAGAGCGTCGCCGACGCGCTGCAATATATCAGCTATTATCATCCGATGGATTATATCCGGGCATTGGGCACCGCCTATGAAGCCGAAGCCAATCCGGCGGCCAAGGATGCCATCGCCCAGATCCTGACCAACAGCCGCATGTGTGCCGAAGGGCACCGGCCGATCTGTCAGGACACCGGCATCGTCAATGTGTTCGTGAAGTGGGGCATGGAGTGCCGCCTGGACGATAATAGCCGGTCGATGCAGGAGATTATCGATGACGGCGTGCGCAAGGCGTACCTCAACCCCGAAAACCGCCTGCGCGCGTCGATCCTGAAAGACCCCGCTTTCAGCCGCCAGAATACCAAGGACAACACGCCCTGCGTGCTGAACGTGGAAATGGTGCCGGGCAACAAGGTCGTGATCGACGTCGCGGCCAAGGGCGGCGGCTCCGAAAACAAGACCAAGTTCAAGATGATGAACCCTAGCGATTCGATCGTCGACTGGGTGCTGGAAATGGTGCCGCAGATGGGCGCTGGCTGGTGCCCGCCCGGCATGCTGGGCATCGGCATCGGTGGCACGGCGGAAAAGGCCGTGGCGCTGGCCAAGGAAAGCCTGATGGACCCGATCGACATGGGCGAGCTGAAGGCGCGCGGCCCGCAGAACAAGATCGAGGAACTGCGCATCGAATTGTTCGACAAGGTCAATGCATTGGGCATCGGCGCGCAGGGCCTGGGTGGCCTGGCCACCGTGCTGGACATCAAGATCCACGACTATCCCTGCCATGCGGCGGGCAAGCCGGTGGCGATGATCCCGAACTGCGCCGCAACGCGCCACGCGCATTTCACGCTGGACGGTTCGGGTCCGGCCTATCTGGAGACGCCCAAGCTGTCCGACTGGCCGCAGGTCGACTGGAAGCCGAGCAAGGAAGCGATCAAGGTCGATCTCGACAATCTGACGCCGGACGTGGTGCAAAGCTGGAAGCATGGCGACCGGCTGCTGCTGAACGGCAAGATGCTGACCGGCCGCGACGCCGCGCACAAGCGGATCAAGGATATGCTGGCCAAGGGCGAAGCGCTGCCAGTCGATTTCAAGGGCCGCGTGATTTATTATGTCGGCCCGGTCGATCCGGTACGTGACGAGGTGGTCGGCCCGGCCGGCCCCACCACCGCGACCCGCATGGACAGCTTCATGGACATGATGCTGGAACAGGGCCTGGCCGCCTGCGTCGGCAAGGCCGAGCGCGGTCCGGCCGCGACCGAGAGCATCAAGACGCACAAGAGCGCCTATCTGATGGCGGTCGGCGGCGCGGCCTATCTGGTCGCGCGCGCGATCAAGGAAGCCAAGGTCGTGGGCTTTGAAGATCTGGGCATGGAAGCGATCTACGAATTCACGGTGGAGGACATGCCCGTCACCGTGGCCGTCGACAGCGAAGGCCAGAATGTCCACCGCCTCGCCCCGCTGGTATGGCAGGAGAAGATCAAGCGCGAGAAGCTGCTCGAAGGGGCGTAAACCGCTCCCTTTTCCAACTATCTGATTGATACGGATCAAGCCGGCGCGCGAAAGAGGAACCCCCTTTCGCGCGCCGCATTATGTCCGGCACCTCATAGCCGGAGACTGTCATGTCCTTCACGCAACTCGACCCGCCGCTGCCCGTCCATGTCGAAGGCAAGGGCAAGGGCTATGCCCTGGCCGTCATCGACTATGGGCAGGAGCATAATCTGATCTGGGTGACGGGCCTGTCCGACAGCGGCGAAATATGGTGTGCGCCCAATCCGCTGGTGCGGCTGGAGGCGAACTGGACGATGGGGCGGCAGGGATGGTCCTTGGCCGCGCCGACCGGCACCAAGCCCAGCTGACGCCCGGTCCCGGCTTTTGGCGGATGGCTCTCTTAGCCTTCGCGCCAGTCCTGGAGCATGATCCGATGAGAATGAATCGGAACATGCTCTAAGAGTCCGCTGTTTTCCGCGTCTTGCGCGCCGTCAGCCGTGCCGGCTGACTTCAAAATGCGCCAGCGCCGGGGTGACGCGGGCGGGCGACCCTGTATAGGGCGGGCATGATTACGTCCCCCATCTGGTTACCGGCAACGCTGGTCGCGGGCGCGGTGCAGGCGTGGCGCACCGCGGTGCAGCGCCGGGTCAGCCACAGCCTGTCGATCAATGCGGCGGGCTTGGTCCGCTATCTCTACGGCATCCCTTTCGCCCTGCTGCTGCTGGGTGGGTATCGGCTGGTCTTTCCCACCGCGATGCCGGCGATCGGGCCGCTTTTCCTGCCATTCTGCCTTGCTGGCGGGCTGGCGCAGATCATCGCCACCAACCTGCTGATCATGGCGTTCAAGCATCGCAATTTCGTCGTCGGTACCGCCTATTCCAAGACGGAGGCGGTGCAGGGGGCCGTATTGTCCTTCCTGCTTTTGGGCGAGCGGCTTCATCCGTTGGCCTGGGCCGGCATCGGCTGCGGCGTGATGGGGGTGATGCTGTTGTCGACCGGTGGCAAGCGGATGGGACCGGGCGATTTCCTGCGCGCGTTGACCCAGCCGGCGGCGATCACCGGCATCGCCTCGGGCTTCTTCTTCGCGCTGACCGCGATCGGCATCCGTCGCGCGACCCAGAGCGTGGGCGGCGACGATCGCATCCTGGCCGCCCTGCTGGTGCTGGTGGCGACGGTGCTGATGCAGACGCTATTGCAGGGGGCGTGGCTGATGTGGCGCGAACCGGGCGAGATGCGGCGGGTGCTGGCCAACTGGCGGGTGTCGGGGCAGGTCGGCCTGTTGTCCGCGCTGGGCAGCGCCTGCTGGTTCACCGGATTTGCCACCGCCCCGGTCGCGCTGGTGCGAATCGTCGGCCAGATCGAGGTCGCCTTCACCATGGCGTTCGGCCACTTCTATTTGAAGGAACGGATGCGCGGCAGCGAAGTCGCCGGGCTAATGCTGGTGGTGAGCGGCGTGGCGCTGGCGCTGGCGGGATCGCTCTGATTCACGCGCTGCATCGCTAACCCTTATTTTACCATGGTACGATAGCCATCGATTCCGTGGGAAAAGAAGCGCAATCCGAAACCGTCGCCCGTGCGGTGATGAAGGTCGCCAAATTGTCTGGCGACCTGGGCATCCGCACGCTCGACCTTCAGGCAGATATCAGCGAGCTGGCCGACCGGGTGACGCACCAGGCCCGCACGATCGAGGCGATCAGCGGCGCCGCGTCGCAATTGTCGCGCGATGGCGACAGCGTGTCAATGGCAGGACAAGCCGCGCGCGAGCAGGCCGTCGCCGCCCGCATGATCATCGATGATTCGAGCCGGCAGCTGTCCACCGCCAATCATAATTTCGTCGATCTGATCGAACAGGTGAGTCGCATCCATGCGCGGCTGGACGGCTTTGGCGAGGCATTGAAGACCGTCGCCCATGTCACCAGCGTCATCAGCGGGATCGCCAGCCAGACCAATTTGCTGGCACTGAACGCCACGATCGAGGCGGCGCGTGCCGGGGACGCCGGGCGCGGCTTTGCCGTGGTCGCATCCGAAGTGAAGAAGCTGGCGCAGGAGACCGCAGCCGCGACTCACACGATCGAACAGTCGATCGGCGCGCTGACTGGCGAGGCGGGCGGCATGCTGTCCAGCATCACCCATGGCGCGCAGACGGCCCGCACCGCATTGAACGACACCAAGACGATCGAAGCGCTGGTCGAGCGGCTGGGCACTTTGATGCAGGGCCTGTCGAGCAACAGCGAAACGATGGCCAGCCGGATCGTGTCGATGGTGGGATCGGCAAGCGAGATCCGGGGCGGGCTGGCAGCATTGGCCAGCACGTCGACGGACAATGCCGACGGCCTGCAACGCCTGTCCGGCCGCGTGTCCACCGCCAGCGACGACACCAACGACCTGCTGCAATATCTGGCCGAAAGCGGAGTCGATATTCCCGATTCGCCCTATATCGACTTCAGCCTGCAAAGCGCCCGACAGGTCAGCGAGGCGATCGAGCGGGCGATCGACGCGGGCGAGGTCAGCGAATCGGCGATATTCAGCAACGATTATGCGCCAATTGCCGGCACCAATCCGCCCCTCTTCACCCATCCGGCGCAGGCCGTGATGCTGCCCGCCGCCCGCGCCGCGCAGGAACGGGCACGCGGTTTCCCCGGCCTGTTTGGCATGACCTTCACCGACCGCAACGCCTATGGCGCGATCGCCATGCCAGAACGCGCCCAGCAGCAGCGGCCGGGCGACGAGAAATGGAATATGGAATATGCGCGCCAGGGCGTAGTATTCGATTTCCCCGACACGCGCGAGCAGGCGAAGATCACCCAGCCCTTCTGCATCAAGGCCTATCGCCGCCTAACCGCCCAAGGCGACGTCATCCTGCTGAAACAAGTGATCGCGTCCATCCATGTGAAGGGCCGCCATTGGGGCATATTGCAGATGGCCTATCAGGATCAGGGCTGACGGGCGAAGGTCGCGTTTCGCACTGTGACTACGTCGGTGCTTTGAAAAAGCGGGATGCCGGGTCGAGCCCGCCATGACGAATGAGGCTATGGCGGATGACGGCCATTTGCGGGCGCTCCTGCTCCCCTCTCCCGCCTTCGCGGGAGAGGCTACGGAGACTTGGAAGCTTGCTGCCTAGTCGATGTCCGTGAGGGTCTTTCTTCTTCTGGACAAGCATTTCCTGCCAGCAAGAGAAAGACCCTCACCCTTCAAAGCAGTTTCGTCATTCCCTCCACCCCTAATCCCCTTCGCCCCCTTGCTCCGCAGCCCTCTTGCGTTATGTCGCTCACATATCGTCTTCGGGAGCAGCCATGGGTCGCCTTGTCAGCATAGCCAGAGGCGCTGGAATCGCCCTGCTGTTCGCCATCATCGCCCTGTGTCTGGCGATCACGATCATCCCGCCTTTCCTGGACCGCCTCTATTATGAGGGGCCGGCCAGCCGCCATTATGACGGGGCGCGCTTCTTCAATCCCGATGGCGCGATCGAGGCGCCGGCGCCGCCGGGCACCAGCCGGCAGGGCTTTATCGCACGCTGGCTGCTGGGGAATGACGACCGGCCGCCATGGCCGTTGGGGATTGCGGTCAAGCCCGCCCGCCCCGCGTCGTTCGCCGCGCCGCGCGGCATGGTGGCGACCTGGGTCGGTCATGCGACCGTGCTGGTGCAGGCGGCGGGCCTCAATATCCTGACCGATCCGATCTGGTCCGACTATGCCAGCCCCCTGCCGCCGCTGGGGCCGAAACGCGTGGCGGAGCCAGGCATCCGCCTCGACGATCTGCCCAAGATCGACCTGATCGTGCTGAGCCACAATCATTATGACCATATGGACCTGCCCACGCTGAAGACATTATGGGAGCGCGACCGGCCCAAGATCGTCACGAGCCTGGGCAATGACGCAATCCTGAAGGCGCAGGGCATCCCGGCGACGGCGCTGGATTGGGGCCAGTCGGTCAGCGGTGCTGCCCTGAACGGGCTGGCCCCGCAGGCGGTGATCCAGTGCGGCAATTACGAACATTGCCCCGACTATCGCGTCCATGTGACCCGCAACCATCATTGGGGCAGCCGTTGGGGCACCGACCGCAACCGGGCGCTCTGGTCGAGTTTCCTGATCGAAACCCGGGCGGGCAACATCTTCTTCGCCGGCGATACCGGTGCGGGTGACATGGGCTGGCCCTATGAAGCCAGGCGGTACGGCCCGATCCGGCTGGCGCTGATCCCGATCGGCGCGTTTCGCTTCTGGAAGGGGCAGATGGCGTCGGACGCGCATATCGGCCCGGCGCAGGCGGTGGAAGTGTTCCAGCGGCTGGGCGCATCGACCGCGATCCCGATCCACTGGGGCACGTTCCGCCTGTCCTACGAACAATGGGACACGCCGCCCAAGATGCTGGACCTCTATCTGCGCTGCGCCGGGATCGATCGGAAGCGCTTCGCACCGCTGCGCATCGGCCAGAGCCTGCCGGTACCCACGGTCAGTCCGGTACCGGTCGGCGCCAAGCGTTGCGACGAACGGGCGATCCGCGCGCTGGAATGATCCACAACTTATCCACAGGCCATGCACAGGGTGATACCGGTACTGGCCACAGTTGATGCACAGGAGAATCCACAGGTGACGCAGCCGGCGGAAAAAGGGATGAAGCAGGCAGGGCAATGCCTGTGCGGCGCGGTGCGTTTCGACGCGACCATCGCCGATGCAGCCATGGGCGCCTGCCATTGCGCTCTGTGCCGACGCTGGTCGGGCGGCGTGTTCCTGTCGGTCGCCTGCACCGACATCGTCATGGCCGATCCGGATGCGCTGGGCATCTATGCCTCGTCCCAATGGGGCGAGCGGGGCTTTTGCAAGAATTGCGGCAGTTCGCTGCTATGGCGGTCGAAGGATGGCGCGCATCTGGCCGTGTCGATCCAGGCCTTTGCCGATCCGGGCGCCTTCCCCTTCGCCACGCAAATCTTCATCGAGGAAAAGCCCGCCAGCTATCATTTTAGCGAAGCGACGCGGGACATGACCGGCGCGCAGGTGTTTGCAGCCTTCGCGCCCGGTCAGGACAGCTAGAGCAGAGTCAGCCCGCCTTGGCGCAATCGCCGGTGCGGGTGCCGGTCAAGTCATGGGTGGTGCGCAGGACGGGCTTGCCACCCTCCGTCTTCGTCATGGTCGTGCCCAACGTCAGCGTGTCGGCGGTATAATTGCCCTCGACCGTGATGTCGGACGTGCCGGCACCCGCCTTGCAGCTCAACGTCGCGATCAGGCGGCCCTTGCGCGCCATCTTGTCCTTGTAGCTGCATGCGCTGCCTTCCTTGCCCGCGATCGCATCGGGATCGGGCAGGCCATCCTTGTCGATGGCGACGCAGATCTTGTCCTCACCCACTTGGCTGAGGGCCTCCTGATATTGAGCAGGCGTGACGGTGGGGGTATTATAGCCCGTCGTCTTGCGGGTCAGCGTCCACTGCCCCGCCCGCATCAGGACGGGCGCCTCTTCTGCCTTCGGCGCCGGGGCGGGGTCGCTGCCACAGCCGGCCAGGCCAAGGGTGCTGCCGCATATAAGGGTTAGCGGCAGCGCCGCATGCCAGGTCTTTCGCATATCCTCTCCCCTGTTCTTCGTAGGAACCGGGCAAAGGCTCTACCGCTTGGCCGTGAAGCGCAAGGGAAATTATCGGCGCCGGCGGGTGGGCGCATGGAAGTCGGCCGGCTTGTCCACGATCCATGCCAGGAAGCGGGCGATGGCTGGCTGGGCGCGCAGGGCGGGTGCATCGGCATAAGAGCGCGCCAGTTCCGCGTTGGAAAGCGTTGTGTGGATAGTGCGGTGGCAGATCGGGTGCAGCGGCACGACCTGCCGCCCGCCCAGGCTCTTGGGCAGCGGATGGTGCCACTCCACCCGCCGCCCCAGCGGCCGATCGCACAACCAGCAGCGATGGGGCCTGTCGTCGCTCGCGATCAGTGCGCTTGGGTCGGTGCGCAATCCGGGCCGATCCACTTGCCCTCCGACCGGGCGGTCATCGCCATGGTCGTGCCCTGCGCGCCGCCCGCCATCTTCATGTCCACATCCATCGCATAGCTTTCCGGCGCATAGGTGCCGGACATGGTCGCGTTCATCGTGCCGCCCTGCGACTTGCAGGATATCTGGCCCTTCACCGCACCACCTTTCGCCTCGAACCCGCCATAGGTGCAGTCCTTATTCTCCTGACCCGCGAACATCTCGCCACTGGGATTGGCGGCCTGCTGCGGCGTGACGCAATATTTGAGCGAGGTCTGGCTCATCATGCGCTTCATCTGATCCTTCATGTTCGCCGGCGCGCCGGGCATGTCGGACAGATCGATATCCTTGACGGTGAAGCGTCCTTCCCACTGGCCGGGTTTCAACTGCACCTTGTCGACCTGCGCCTTTACCTCCTGCTTGCTCATGGCGTCGGTGGCTGCGATGTCGCCCGTCTTGTCGCCGGGCTTGTCACCGCAGGCGGCAAGGGTCGTCAGCATCGCGAGCATCATCACGGTCCGGCGCATCGTCATCCTCCCTGTTTCTGTCCCGACGCGAGCATATCAGCGCAGCGGGAGGGTTCAATGACGCAGGACAAAATGATACATGTTCTTGTTTTGTTCTATCTAATCCACTAGGGGATTTTGCGAAACTTTGGGGGGAATTTTGATGCGGCGAACGATGTAGGGCGAAAGTATTGCCTTCAACCTCTATCTGCGGACCGGACGTCGTGTCGCGCCGGCAGCGGTCGAAGTGAAGTTCAATCCCTGGCATGACGAGGAAAATGGGCGGTTCACCTTTGCAGGACAGGGGCGTTATTTTGGCGCCAGTGGCGGTTCCGGTGGCCCGGCGACGACTAACCCTGGAAAGGTGCGAGACGATGATAATGTGCCGGATCGCAGTCGCAACCGGGCGGATCATCCAGATAATCATGGAATTCATATCGTGCGGCCGGGCGATTCGCTGTCCCGTATCGCCACACAACGAAGGGGGCTGACGGCGCGCGATCTGGCCTGGCTCAATGGGCAGGGCGTCGATCAGCCCTTACGGGTTGGACAACGGATCAAGCTGCCGCATCAGGCCTATCTGGATGCTGGCCAGGCGGCCAGGAATAAAGTCCTTGGCCTAGCCCATTATATGGAGCGGCATGGCGCAACCTGCCGCCAGAACCCAGCAAAGCGCCATCGCTGGAAAGCCAGATTCTCGATGCAAACTGGAAGCGGGAAACGAAGAATGGCTATGATTTCCATATCGATGTCATTGCACGCGGTCGGCGGATATTTGGCCCGTTGTCGCTGGCCGTCTCACCTGTGCGATCGCGCCATAATCAGGCGCAGGCTGGCAAGCCCAACCGGCTTGGCGACGACGATGGCGGGCATTTCATTGCTGCTCGCTTCAACGGACCCAGCGACAGCTTCAACCATTTCGCCCAGAACTCAAACTTCAACCGCGGCAGCTATCGCGTCATGGAGGATGGATGGGCCAAGGCATTGCGCGCCGGGCATAAGATATTCGTGGATATCGAACCGCTTTATCACGGCGCGTCGAAACGTCCTTATCAGATCAACGTCAACTGGGAGGTCGATGGCGAAAGAACCAGCCAGAAATTCCCCAATGAAGCGAAAGGCAAAGCCGGTGGCAAAAGATAAGCTCGATATTTTGAGCCGTCTCTTCAACCAGATCGGCGTAGAACTGGTCGATATCGTCGGCGGCGATCCCGACGGCATCTTTCTTTACGTCGAGATTGGAGAGGGTTGGATCAGCCCGAATATCTTCAAGGATGAAGGCGCCCAGATTCGTTATTTCGACGAAGACGACGAAATGCTGTCCGACCTGATTTGGGAAGCCTGGTATACCGAGTCAGATGAAGGTGGCATCAAGCGCTGGTCGATCATGGAATATGAAATCAAGGACGGGAAAGTCGATATCAGCTTCCGTTTTCCCGACGAAGTCAATGTCGAAACAATCAGCATGGAACGCCGTCAGGCCGCCCTGCGCGCGCGATTCGGCGACAAGCCGGTCGTCTATCCGCCCATGCCCAGGACTGCGTTCGAACTGAAGCCCTGATCCCGATTGCACCGCAGGCCCAAGACCCCATATTACGCCCATGTCGATTCAGATCCGCACCACGCTCGATGAACCGGAAACCGGCGAGGGTTTCGTCCCCCATCGCCCCGCGCGCCCCGAAAAGAGCGAGGGGGGGCGACCCTTCACGCTGGTCAGCGACTATGAACCATCGGGCGACCAGCGCACCGCGATCCCCGAACTGGTCGAACAGGCGCTGGCGGGCGAGAAGGATCAGGTGCTGCTGGGCGTCACCGGCTCAGGCAAGACCTTCACCATGGCGAAGGTGATCGAGGCGCTGCAACGGCCTGCGCTGATCCTGGCGCCAAACAAGATATTGGCGGCGCAATTATACGGGGAATTCAAGAGCTTCTTCCCCGACAATGCGGTCGAATATTTCGTCAGCTATTACGACTATTACCAGCCCGAAGCCTATGTCGCACGGTCGGACACTTATATCGAGAAGGAGTCGAGCGTAAACGAAAGCATCGACCGGATGCGCCATTCGGCCACCCGTGCGCTGCTGGAGCGGGACGATGTCATCATCGTGGCGTCGGTGTCCTGCCTGTATGGCATCGGCTCGGTCGAAACCTATTCAGCGATGACCTTTGCCATGAAGAAGGGCGGGATAGAGGATCAGCGGGAGATCATCCGCAAGCTGGTCGCGCTCCAATATAAGCGCAACGATGCAGGCTTTGCGCGCGGCAATTTTCGCGTGAAGGGCGACAATCTGGAGATTTTCCCGTCCCATTATGAGGACACGGCCTGGCGCATCAGCTTCTTCGGCAATGAGATAGAGGATATCGTCGAGTTCGACCCGCTGACCGGCAAGAAGGTTGCGAGCCTGGACTATGTGAAGGTCTTCCCCAACAGCCACCATGTGACGCCCGGCCCGACGCTCAAGCAGGCGATGGAAGCGATCCGGTTCGAGATGACCGAGCGGCTGAAGGAGCTGGTCGAGGAAGGCAAGTTGCTGGAGGCCCAGCGGCTGGAGCAGCGCACCAATTTCGATCTGGAGATGATCGCGGCGACGGGTAGCTGCGCGGGGATCGAGAATTACAGCCGCTTCCTGACCGGCCGCCTGCCTGGCGAGCCGCCGCCGACCCTGTTCGAATATCTGCCCGAAAACGCCATGCTGTTCGTGGACGAAAGCCACCAGACCGTGCCGCAGATCGGCGCGATGGCGCGTGGCGACCACCGGCGCAAGATCACGCTGGCCGAATATGGGTTCCGCCTGCCAAGCTGCATCGACAACCGCCCGCTGCGCTTCAACGAATGGGATGCGATGCGTCCGCAGACCGTCAGCGTCTCCGCGACGCCCGGCCCGTGGGAGATGGAGCAGACCGGCGGCGTGTTCAGCGAACAGGTGATCCGCCCCACCGGCCTCATCGACCCGCCGGTCGAGATCAAGCCGGTCGAGGATCAGGTGGACGACCTTATCAACGAATGTCGCAAGGTCGCGGCGCAGGGATACCGCACGCTCGTCACCACGCTGACCAAGCGGATGGCCGAGGATCTGACCGAATTCATGCATGAGGCGGGGATCAAGGTCCGCTACATGCATAGCGACGTCGAGACGCTGGAGCGTATCGAACTGATCCGCGACCTCAGGCTGGGCGTCTATGACGTGCTGATCGGCATCAACCTACTGCGCGAGGGGCTGGACATTCCCGAATGTGGGTTGGTGGCGATTTTGGACGCGGACAAGGAAGGGTTTTTGCGGTCCGAAACGTCGCTGATCCAGACGATCGGCCGCGCGGCGCGTAACGTCGAAGGGCGCGTGATACTCTATGCCGACCGGATTACCGGGTCGATGGAGCGGGCGCTGAACGAAACGTCGCGGCGGCGCGAGAAGCAGGAGGCGTACAATCTGGAGCACGGCATCACGCCGACCACGATCAAGCGCAATATCGGCGACATCATCGCCCATGTGTCGAGCAAGGATCAGGTTACGGTAGAGACGGGGCTGGAGGACCGCCCGCACCTCGTCGGCCATAATCTGCGCGCCTATATCGAGGATCTGGAAAAGAAGATGCGCACGGCGGCAGCGGACCTGGAGTTCGAGGAAGCCGGGCGGATTCGCGATGAGATCAGGAAGTTGGAGGCCGAGGAATTGGGCCTGCCCGCGCATGAACAGGTCGCGGCACCGCGTGGGCGGGCGACCGAGGGCAAGCCGGGGACGCGGAAACTGCGTTACGGGAAAGTGCAGAAGAAGTTCGGGCGGTAGGGCCAGATTTGAATCTGCGGCGCACCGTTCCGGCGCAGGCCGGGGTCCAGCACCACGCTCCCAACTGGGCCCCGGCCTGCGCCGGGGAACGGCTCCTTGTTTCTGCCCCTGCGTCCTAGTCCAACCGTTGCAGCTCGATATTCCTAAATTCGATGGGATGACCCTCGCCTTGCAGGGCGATATAGCCGCGCGTGAGTTGCAACGCACCACCCGCAGCGGCAATCAGAGGTTTGGCGTCCGCATCTTCCGGGTCGAGTTCGATAGCTGAATAGCGCAGCACCGGCTTCCCATCGATATAATGGGTGACGTCACCGGAAGGCAGCACTTCCAGTTCCGCCCTGGTCCAGCGACCGGCGGGCAATGGCGAGCCGCTGGCCAAGATACAGTGGCGCGGATCGCGCTTGCCGTCGAAAAGGACCGTGGTACCGGGCGTGCAGACATTGCCGCTCGGCTCTTCCGTCGGGCGCGGCGTGGCCAGCAGCTGCATTTCCAGACTGACGGGAAAATCCTGGTCACGGCGGATCGTCTCGGGCGGCTGGGCGTGGAACATCAGGCCGCTATTGGTCGCCTGCCATGATTTGATGCCGGGCAGGGATGTACCGAACAGGCGATATTCGAAGCGGATGCGGTAGGCGCCGAGCGGCGCCTTCCAGAACAGATGGCCGAACTCGCCATCGAAATGCTTGTACTGGGCGTGGGAGACGCGGATCGCGCCATCCTGCACGATGAACATATGGAGCGGATCTTCGCCCAGCGCGCGGCCGGTGATCTTGGGCGTCCAGCCATCGAGCGACTTACCGTCGAAGATAGGCTCCCATCGCGGTTCGGGGGCCGGCGCGGCGCCCATGAGCAACAGCATGGCCGCGATCGCATATATCCTCATCCGCCGATCGCCTTTCCCATGCGCTTCCAACAAGAGGTTATTGCGGGATCGCGGGCCGTTCGTCCAGAGGATTGGCCTTGCCGACGCGCCGCCTTGAACCTGGCCCGCTATGCCTTAGCCCTTGTACAGCGCGTCCAGGCGATCCGCATAGCGTTTGCGGATCACATGGCGGCGGATCTTCATCGAGGGGGTCATTTCCTCATTTTCGATGGTGAAAGGTTCGTCGGCCAGGATGAAGCGACGGACGCGCTCCAGCACCGACAGATCGTCATTCACCCGGTCCACCGCCGCGCGTAGCGCCGCCTGATAGGCGGGATTGGCGGCAACGCTGTCCAGTGCCACACCCTGTTCGATCGCCCATTCGCGGGTCCATTCGGCATCGGGCACCAGCAGCCCGACCAGATAGGGGCGGCGGTCGCCATGGACCATCGCCTGACCGATCTCGCTTTGCAGCGTCAACATGCCCTCGACCTTTTGCGGGGAGACATTGTCGCCCTTGTCGTTGACGATCAGATCCTTCTTGCGGTCGGTGATGCGAATGCGGCCCTTGGCGTCGATCTCACCGATGTCGCCGGTGTGCAGCCACCCGTCCTTGAGCGCCTTCTCGGTTTCGGCCGGGTTGCGCCAATAGCCATGCATCACCAGTTCGCCGCGTACGAGAATCTCGCCATCGTCGGCAATCTTCACCTCCACCCCGTCGAGCGGCGGGCCGACCGTGTCCATGGCGATGCCGGCCGACGGATAGTTGCAACTGATGATCGGACCAGCCTCCGTCTGACCATAGCCTTGCAACAAGGTAAGACCCATGGCGTCGAAGAAGAGGCCGACATCGGGGTTGAGCGGCGCGCCGCCCGACACCAGAGCCTTCATCCGACCACCGAAGCGCGCGCGAATCTTGGGGACGAGCGTGCGCGACAGCAGCGCCTTCATCGGCAGATCGAGAATCGATCCCTTGCCCGCCTGCTCCTTCGCCGCGATGCGCGTCGCCTGCCCCATCAGATAGGTGGGGAATTTGCCCTGCTTCTCGATCGACTTGATGATGCGGGTACGCAGCACTTCGAACAGGCGCGGAACCACGACCATGATGGTCGGGCGCGTTTCCTCGATATTGGATGCCAGCTTTTCCAGGCCTTCGGAATAATAGATCTGCCCGCCCAGCAGCATTGGCAGGAACTGACCGGCGCTATGTTCATAAGCGTGGGAGAGCGGCAGGAAGGAGAGGAAAACCTCGTCACCCCAGCCGAAATCCTCCGCCACCACCTTGCCCGCGCCTTCCACGTTGGAAAGGATCGCCCCATGATGCTGCATCACGCCGCGCGGCGCGCCGCCGGTGCCGCTGGTGTAGATGATGCAGGCCTGATCGTTGCGGGACACGGTCTGGGCGGCGGCGATCGCGTCCACATCGGCCGGATAGGCGGCGAGCAGGTCGCTCCACAAATGACAGGCGCAAGTGCCCTGCGCGCCCCGCAGCGGTTCCATGCCGATGATGAAGGACGCCTGCGATCGGACGACGGCGGGCATCAGCGCCTGTGCCAGCTTCGCGGTGGACACGATCACGGCGCGCGCGCCGCTGTCGGTCAGGATATGCTGGTGATCGCGCGTGGTGTTGGTGGTGTAGGTCGGCACGGTGATGCAGCCGGCCGCCATGATGGCGAGGTCCGCGATACAGAATTCGGGCCGGTTTTCGCTGACCAGCATCACCGGATCGCCGGGCTTCAACCCCTGCGCCTTCAGCGCGGCGGCAAGCGAGGCGACCTGGCCCGCGACCTCGGTCCAGCTCTGGCTATGCCATTGGCCGCCGCTCTTGCGCCAGAGGAAGGACGCGTCGCCCTTTTCCTGCGCGCGCGCAAAGAACATCGTTACCAGATTGGGGAATTTCTCGATGGCCCTCAAGGCTCGACTCCTGCGGTTTCCGGCACGTCTGATGCGCACCTATGCGTTAAGCAAGGCTATAACGGTGCCTTGCCGTAACGGCCACGCTTTTCCGTTTGTTTCCTAATCGAAGAGGCCGTTTTGCACATCCTGCGGCGGATTGATGCCCAGATGCTTCCAACCGGGGCCGTTGAGGCAGCGGCCGCGCGCCGTGCGGGCGATGAGGCCAAGCTGGATCAGATAGGGTTCGACCACTTCCTCGATCGTGTCGCGCGCTTCGGACAGGCCCGCCGCCAGCGTTTCCACGCCGACCGGCCCGCCGCGATAAATGTCGGCGATCATGATCAGATACCGCCGATCCATCAGGTCGAGGCCGAGATGATCGACCTCCAGCCGCATGAGCGCCGCGTCGGCGACCTGGCGATCGACGCTGGGCGCGCCCGCGACATTGGCGAAATCGCGAACCCGGCGCAGCAGTCGTCCAGCGATACGCGGCGTGCCGCGCGAACGGCGGGCGATCTCGATCGCGCCGTCGGGGGTAATGGCCAGGTCGAGCAGCCGCGCGGCGCGGCGCACCACCAGTTCCAGTTCGTCCACCGTATAGAATTGCAGCCGCACCGGAATGCCGAAGCGATCGCGCAGCGGCGTGGTGAGCAGCCCCTGCCGCGTCGTCGCGCCGACCAAAGTGAAGGGCGGCAGGTCGATGCGGACCGAGCGGGCCGATGGCCCCTCCCCGATCATCAGGTCGAGCGCGCGATCCTCCATCGCGGGATAGAGCACTTCCTCCACCGCAGGGTTGAGGCGATGGATTTCGTCCACGAACAGGACGTCGCCCTCATCCAGATTGGTGAGCAAGGCGGCAAGATCGCCGGATTTGGCGATGACCGGGCCGGATGTGGCGCGGAAACCCACGCCCATTTCCTTGGCGACGATCTGCGCCAAGGTGGTCTTGCCCAGCCCCGGCGGGCCGAAGAACAGCACATGATCCAGCGCATCGCCCCGCGACTTGGCCGCCTGGATGAAGATACGCAGATTTTCGCGCGCCGCCTGCTGGCCGACGAACTCGTCGAGCGATTTCGGTCGCAGCGCCGCGTCGACATCTTCGGGACGCCGGGCGGGGGTAATGAGGCGATCGTCGTCGGTCACTTCGCCGCCTTTCGCAGCGCCAGGCGCACCAGCGCGTCGAGGCTGGCGCCTTCGCCCAGATCCTCTTCGGCGGCGGCGACCGCCACGCTGGCCTCATGGGGTTTGAAGCCCAGATTCTGGAGCGCGGACAGCGCGTCGCTGCTGTGATTGCCGACCGGCATCGCCGTCGCGCCGCCTGCCCCCAACGGACCGCCGGTCGCCACCGCGCCGATCTTTTCCTTCAATTCATTGACGATGCGCTGGGCCAGTTTCGGGCCGACGCCATTTGCGCGCGCGATCATCGCCTTGTCCCCGGTCGCGATCGCGCGGTGCAGGTCATGCGGTTCCAGTGCGGACAGGATCGCCAGCGCCACGCGCGATCCCACGCCCTGGACATGGGTGAGCAGCCGATACCAGTCGCGCTCTTCCGCACGGGCGAAGCCGACCAGGCGGATCGCGTCGTCCGACACCAGCATTTCGGTGTGGATCGTCACCGCTTCTCCCACCGGCCCCAGGGCCGCGAGCGTACGGGACGAGGCGCCGACCAGATAGCCGACCCCGCCCACGTCGATGATGGCATGGTCGATGCCGGTGCTGTCCAGCAGCCCCTTGAGTTTCGCGATCATAGCTTCCGCCCTTTGGTCATGATCTGTTCTTTACAGCCTGTTGCGGCCCGCGCCAGTGGGAAAGCACGGCACCTTTTTGCGGCTGGCGCGTAGTGCAGGCCGACTTGTCGCAAAATTGAGGATCGCCGATGTTGATGACCGCCCCCCTGTTGTCGCCGAAGGATTTCGAATTTCCGTCGATCATGCTGTCGGGCGTGGTCGACCATGGCATGTATCTGCATTTCAAAAATTGCCTGTCCACCGCGCCGCAGACCGGCCTTGTCGTCGTGGAGATTTCCACATTGGGCGGCGATCCGGAAATTGCCCGGTTGATGGGCGAGGATATTCGTTTTCATTCCGATCTCTATCCCGATCGGCGGCTGGTGTTCATGGGGCGCACGGCGGTCTATTCGGCCGGCGCCACCTTCATGAGCTTCTTCGCGACGGAGAATCGCTATCTGACGCGCGGCACGCGGCTGATGATCCATGAGCGGATCATCACCAAAAATATCCAGCTGGCCGGGCCGCTGTCCACCTGCATCGCGACGCTGAAGGCGACGCTGAACGAAATCGAATCGTCGATCGAAATCCAGAATGAGGGCTTTGCCAACCTGATCCTGGGATCGCAGGTGACGATGGAGGAGCTGTTGGAGAAGGCGCCGGAAAACTGGTATCTGGAAGCCAATGAGGCGCAGGCGCGCGGGCTGATCGCGGCGGTGCTATAAGCCCCGTCAGTAAGCACCCGACAGTAACCTCTTGTCAGATGGGGCGCAGACGCCTTTGATATCGGGCATGCGCTCCTCTTCTCTTTTCCCCTGGCGTTATGGCATGTTCCTGGCGCTGCTGGCGCTTATCGCGCCGCTGGCGTTGATGCTGCCCTGGCATGAAGCGGCGATGGCAGGATTCGATATGGCCGCCGTCGCCTTCATGGCGTCCGTCGTGCCGTTGATCGACGCAGCGCCCGCCACGATGCGGCGCAATACGCAGGCGAACGATGCGAATCGAGAACTGATGCTGCTGCTGACCGGGATCGTCAGCCTGGTCATTCTGGTCGCGGTCGGCGTGGCGGTCAGCCAGCATGGCGGGCCGAATGGGTGGACGATCGCGCTATTGCTGGCGACGTTGCTGATCGCCTGGCTGTTTTCGAACCTCGTCTATGCGATGCACTATGCCCATAATTTCTACCTGCCCGGCGATAAGGGGCGCGATCGTAGCGGACTGGATTTTCCGGAGACGGACGAGCCGGGCTATTGGGATTTTCTCTACTTCGCCTTCACGCTGGGCATGACCTTCCAGACGTCGGACGTGTCGATAACGGCCAGTGGGATGCGCCGGACGGTGTTGTTCCAATGCCTCGCCGCCTTCCTGTTCAACCTCGGCATTCTGGCCTTCACCATCAACGTGCTGGGCGGCAGTTAGCCATGTTCCCAGCCCAGGCTGTCGGGCAGCGGGATGACGGCGCCGTCGATCTTCAGGGTCAGGCCCGATCCGTCGGCCACATGACCGATGGGGATCGCGCGCACGGGCGGTGCGACGCCATGGGGCAGAGCGAAGATTAGTTCATAATCGTCACCCGCCCGCGCCGCGGCGATTTGCACGGCGACGCTGGCACCCCGCACCTTTTCCAGTGCGACCGACAGGGGGATATGGTCGATGACGATCGCGACGCCGCTGGCCACGCCCATGCGCGATGCGTCGATCAGCAGGCCGTCGGACAGGTCCATCATCGCGCTGGCGACCGGCGCGAGCAACGCGCCTTCGGCAAGGCGCGGGCGCGGTCGGCGATAGGCCTCCACCAACGGGCCGGATGCGGCAGGGTCAGCAGTCGCCAGCGACAGGCCGATGCCCGCATCGCCGACCGGGCCGGTGACATAGAGACGGTCGCCCGGCTGCGCGCCGGTGCGGGTGGGGACAGGCCCGGTCGCTTCGCCCATCGCGGTCAGGCTGTAGCTGCGCGCGGAGCCGGCGGGCATCTTCACCGTGTCGCCGCCCAGCAAAGGCATGGCATGCCGGTCGAGCGCTTCGCCCAGGCCGGCGACAAAGGCTTCGTCCCACGCCTCGTCACCCGACAGCGCATAATTCAAAAGGCAGCCGACCGGCCGCGCGCCCTTGGCCGCAAGGTCGGACAGATTCACCGCCGCCAGCTTCCAGCCGATATCCTGTGGCGGATCGGTGGGGAGATAATGGACCCCCTCCACCATCGTGTCGCTGGTCAGGATCAGGCGGCTGGCACCAAAGGGCAGCACAGCCACATCGTCGCTCAGCCCCTGCGCGGCGGGATCGTTCGCCAGCAGGCGCAGCAGGGTGAGGAAGCGGGATTCGGCGGACATGGCCAACTCTAACGCATTTGCAGCAGCGCAGCGCCTGTTATGCGAAAAAGACGTTCCCCGGCCTGCGCCGAGGAACGATATTGCGGACAGTTACTTCCGCACGTCCTTCGACACGCCGTCGAGCAGGCCGTTGACGAAGCCCGATTCGCGCTTGTCGTAGAAAGCGTGGGCGACATCGACATATTCGCTGATGACGGTGCCGGTGCCGACATCCAGCCGGGCGAGCAGTTCATAGGTGCCGGCGCGCAGGATCTGGCGCATCGGCTTGTCGAGCCGGTCGAGGCTCCAGCCGCTCGACAGGCGGGCGGTGATCAGGCCGTCAATCTCGTCGCGGCGACGATCAACGCCCTGCACGATATCGTCGAAGAAAGGCTCTTCGGCCTGGGCGTAGGTGACGTCCTCGATCGTGGCGCCCAGGCGGTGCTGATGGAATTCGTGCAGCAGGATATGGACGGGGGTACCCTCCATTTCGAGCTGATAGAGCGCCTGGACCGCGGCGAGGCGCGCGGCGGAGCGGGATTTGGAGCGGTCGTTCATAGTAATTCCCTACTCCGTTCGGTTCGAGCTTGTCGAGAACCGCTTCTCGACTTCGCTCGAAGCGAACGGCTGATTATTTGAGGCGTAGCGCCACCGAAGCGGCATGCGCGGGCAGCCCTTCCGCCTGCGCCAGCGCGACCGCGGCGGGGCCGATCGCGCCGATGGCTGCGGGCGTGAGGCTGAGGAAGCTGGTGCGCTTCATGAAGTCCAGCACCGACAGGCCCGACGAGAAGCGGGCGCGGCGGCCGGTGGGCAGAACGTGATTCGGCCCGGCGACATAATCGCCGACGGCCTCGGGCGTCATCCGACCTAAGAACACGGAGCCGGCATGGCGCACCTGCGCGAAGAGCGATTCGGGATCGTCCACGGCCAGTTCCAGATGCTCGGCAGCCAGGCGATCGACCAGCGGCATGGCTTCATCGAAATCGCGCACGATGATGATCGCGCCATTGGCGTCCCAGCTGGCGCGGGCGACCGCGCTGGTGGAGAGCGTCGGGATCTGACGCTCGACGGCGGCAGCCACCGCATCGGCAAAGGCTGCGTCGTCGGTGAAGAGGATAGACTGGCTGGTCGGATCATGTTCCGACTGGCTGAGCAGGTCGGCGGCGGTCCATTCCGGGTCGTTCTTGCCATCGGCGACGACGACGATTTCCGACGGGCCAGCGACCATGTCGATGCCCACCACGCCGTAAAGCTGACGCTTGGCTTCGGCGACCCACGCATTGCCGGGACCGGTGATGACGTCCACAGGCTTGATCCGGTCGGTGCCGTAGGCAAGCGCGGCAACGGCCTGCGCCCCCCCTACCCGCCAGATCTCCTCGATCCCCGCAATCTGCGCGGCGGCCAGGACCAGCGGGTTGATCTCCCCGTTCGGGGTCGGCGTGACCATGGCGATGCGCTGCACGCCCGCGACCTTGGCGGGGATGACGTTCATCAGCAGCGAACTGGGATAGGCGGCGCGGCCGCCCGGCACATAGAGGCCCGCCGCATCGACCGCGTTCCAGCGCGCGCCCAGGCGAACGCCGGCCGAATCCACGCCGTCGCTGTCCTGCGGCTTCTGCTTTTCATGATAGGTGGTGATACGCGCGGCGGCGAGTTCCAGCGCGTCGCGCAATTCGGTCGAGATACCGTCGAGCGCCGCGCGGGTTTCCGCTGGGGTGACGGCCCAGCCGCTGACGTCCAGATCGTGGCGGTCGAAACGCTGCGTATAGTCGGCCAGCGCGGCGTCGCCGCCGGCGCGGACCGCCTTCAGGATCGCGGTCACATCACGCGACACATCCTCGTCCGCTTCGCGGCGGGCGTCGACCAGTGCGGTGAAGGCGGATGCGAAATCGGCATCGGTGGTGGAGAGGTTAAGCGGCATCCTTCACCCCCACGGCGGCGCGGAACGCCTCCACCAGCGGCGAGAGTTCGGCCGAACGCATCTTGTAAGCGGCGCGGTTGACGATCAGGCGCGCGCTGATCTGCATGATGATGTCGGTTTCAATGAGGCCATTGGCTTTGAGCGTCGCGCCCGACGAAACGAGATCGACGATCCGGCGCGACAGGCCCAGCGAGGGGGCCAGTTCCATCGCGCCATTCAGCTTCACGCATTCGGCCTGAAGCCCGCGCTTTTCATAATAGCGGCGGGTAAGGTGGGGATATTTGGTCGCGACGCGGACATGGCTCATCGCGGCCTGATCCTCGTCCGCGGCGTCCACCGGCTCGGCGACCGACAGGCGGCAATGGCCGATGTCGAGGTCTACCGGCGCGTAGAGTTCTGAATAGTTGAATTCCTCGACCACGTCGGAGCCGACGATGCCGATCTGCGCCGCGCCATGGGCGACGAAGGTCGCGACGTCGAAAGCGCGCACGCGGATGATCGACACGTCGGGCCGGTTGGTGGCGAAGCGCAGCGCCCGGCTCTTCTTGTCGTGAAACTCCGCCTCCGGCTCGATACCGGCTTTGGCGAGCAGGGGCAGCGCTTCATCGAGGATGCGGCCCTTGGGGATGGCGAAGGTGAGCGGGCGAGTCATGACGCGCGGGCCTTACGCGCGGGGGCGTAAAAGGGCAAGGTTTGGGGGGATGCTAGGATGCTGCGGCTGATTCTTGACCCTCGTCCCGGAGCAGGCCGGGATTCCGCTTCTTCTATTGTGCCCCAAGAACAGCGGGATGCCGGATCAAGTCCGACATGACGGTGTGAATGAAGGTCAGGCCGCTTCCGCCATCGCCGCTTGCGTCTGTGCGATCCAGCCGCCGCCCAGGACGCGCTCACCGGCGTAGAGGACCGCCGCCTGGCCCGGTGCCACGCCATATTCGGGCGCGTCGAAGAGCAGGCGGTCGCCGTCGAGGCGAGCGGGGACGGGCTTGGCCATCGAGCGCACCTTGGCGGTCAGCGGTCCGGTGAAGTCGCCGCCCAGCCAGTTGATGTCGCTGAGCACCGCGCCCGATACAGCGAGCGCCGCTTTCGGCCCCACGATCACGCGGCGGCTTTCGGCCTCCAGCCGCACGACATAGAGCGGATCGGGCTGGCCGCCGATATCCAGTCCCTTGCGCTGGCCGACGGTGAAATGGATCATGCCCTTGTGCCGGCCGAGCGTGCGACCGTCGATATGGACGATGTCGCCGCCCTCGTCCGCATCGGGGCGCAATTTCCGTACGATCTTGGCATAATCGCCGTCGGGCACGAAGCAGATGTCCTGGCTGTCGGGCTTCAAGGCCACAGACAGGCCGAGTTCGGCAGCGATTTCGCGCACCTGCGGCTTGGGCAGGCCTCCCAGCGGGAAGCGCAGATAGTCGAGCTGCGCCTGAGTCGTGGCGAACAGGAAATAGCTCTGGTCCCGCGCCGGATCGGCGGCGCGATGCAATTCCGCGCCCGCCGCGCCCTCGATCCGCTGGACATAATGGCCGGTGGCCAGGCAGTCGGCGCCCAGATCGCGCGCGATCTGGAACAGATCGGTGAACTTCACGCCCATATTGCACTTCACGCAGGGGATGGGCGTGCGGCCGGCCATATATTCGTCCGCAAAGTCCGCGATCACCGAATCGCGGAAGGCGGTTTCATAATCAAAGACATAATGGGCGATGCCGATACGGTCGGCGACCGCGCGCGCGTCACGTATGTCCTGCCCCGCGCAGCAGCTGCCCGTGCGGCCGACCGCGGCGCCATGATCGTAAAGCTGGAGCGTGACGCCGATGACTTCGGCGCCGGTCTTGGCGGCCAGCGCCGCGACGACGCTGCTGTCCACGCCGCCCGACATGGCGACGACGATACGCCGCTCATTGAGCGGCTGGGGAAGCTGAAACTGAGGCTGCATGGGCGGGCATATAGTGCAAGGGACACAGCTTCGCAAAAGTTAACAAAGTGTGACGCCCATTTGCCCCCTTTCGGGCCGGATCGACGCAGATTGGCGACCGGACGAGTCACGAAACCGTCTTCGAGTTTACGGACCCTTATCCATTGGTCGGTAGAAGGGGGTCATGGATCTGAGTTTCCTTCGGGGCGGCGGGCTGAAACCTGGCGCTCCCAGACCCCTCAGCCGGCCGCGCGTGCCGGCCTGGCCGTTTTTGCGGGCTGCCACGGCGGCTGCGCAGGCGGCCAGTCCTACCGCGCAGGCGGTGGCGGGCGTCCTGCGGGGGCAGGGCGGAAGCGATGACTGGGTCCAGGAACTGGCGGGAATTTTCGCGCCACGTTCCGGCGGCAAGATCGAAGCCGTGCGTCTCGCGGGAAGCTTCAACCCGTTGATCGCGAGCCGTTTAGCCAGGGGGCATGAAAGATGAAGGCTGTGTTTACCGTGGCGCTTTAGCCGTTCTTCAGGGCTGACGCACATAATCGGAAAACAACGCCGAAATCGGTAACGCCAGTGCCGCACTTTGAGGGTAAGAATGATCGAGAACCAGAAAATCAAGCCCGCCCAGGTCGTCGGGCCGCTTGGAGAGCCTCTGACGCTGGACAGCCTGCCGCCTGCGGATACGACCCGCTGGGTGGTGCGGCGCAAGGCGGAAGTGGTCGCAGCGGTCAATGGCGGTCTGCTGACCGTGGACGAAGCCTGTGCGCGCTATAATCTGACGCTGGAAGAATTTGCCGGCTGGCAGCGCGCGGTCGACCGTTCGGGCATGCATGGCCTGCGCGTCACCCGCATCCAATATTATAAGTCGCTCTATGAGCGGCAGCAGAAATATTGATCGCCGCTCAAGCGATCTGACCGCGGACATGAAGGGGCCGCCGGACAATGATCCGGCGGCCCTTTTTCATTCGCGGGGCGCACAAACGACGCAAAGCCAAGATGGTTTCCGTCCCGGAATCATTTTCGGAGCATGGAACGGGACGCCTTCTGCTCCGTTGAATGCAGCACCCAACCCGCTGGGGGCGTGGTCAAGGAGAGTATCATGGGCATCATCTTGTGGCTTATCGTCGGCGGCATCATCGGCTGGCTCGCCAGCATGGTCATGCGCACGGACGCACAGCAGGGCATCCTGCTCAATATCGTCGTCGGCATCGTGGGCGCCTTCATCGGCGGCCTGATTTTCAGCGGCGGTTCGATCAACGAAGGTCTGACGCTGTACAGCTTCCTCGTGTCGCTGGTCGGTGCGATCATCCTGCTGGCGATCGTCAATCTGGTCCGTCGCGGATCGGTGCGCTGAACCCGCACGACATCCTGTAAAAGCAAAAGAGGCTGCGCCACCGCGCAGCCTCTTTTTTTCATTTCAGCGTCGCGCCGCGAACCAGCGATACAAGGCCAGTACGGCCACAGATCCCAGTATCGCGGCGACGAACCCGGCGCTCTGCCCCGGTGCGTAGAAGCCCGCGAGTCGCCCGACAAAGCCGGCGAACAAAGCCCCGGCTATCCCCAGCAATATCGTGACCACGCATCCGCCCGGATCGCGGCCGGGCATGATCAGTCGCGCGATCGCGCCTGCAAGCAGGCCGACCACGATCCATCCCAGCAAGTCCATGCTGCGTTCCCTTTTTATATATAAGCATCGACCCGTTCCCCATAGCGCCACAGTCCGGCAATTTTGGCAAGTCAATGTGATCGCAGGGGAAGGAATGGCACGATATGCCGCCCTTCCCGCACCATCCATCGCGCATAATCGCTTTGCCGACCCGCTTCGAACCATGATATTGGGGCTTGAGGGTGGTGCTATATTCATATAACACAGCTGCCAACAGGGCGGATGCGCCGGAGAGACGAGAAGCGGGATGAATTACGAAACCCAGTTGGTGGGCGATTCCATGACGGTCATCGACGATGACGATGCGCGCCGGCGACGCAAGCGCCTGCTGCTGATCGGCGGCGGCGTGGTGGTGGTGCTGGTGGCCGCAGCCGCCTTCATATCCATGCGCGGGGATAAGGCGGGCGATACCGCCGCGCCCACCGCGCAGGTGCCCGTCGTCACCGTCGTCAGCCCCGGCCAGTCCACCGTCGCCCGCACCGTCAGCGCGACCGGATCGCTCGCCGCACGGATCGACATGCCGGTTGGCGTGGTCGGCGAAGGCGGCATGGTGACGCGCGTGCTGGTGCAGCCGGGCGACTGGGTGCGCGCGGGCCAGGTACTGGCCACCGTCGAACGCTCCGTTCAGGCCGAACAGGTCCGATCGCTCGCCGCGCAGGTGGAGGTGCAGCGCGCCAATGCGAAGCTCGCACAGGCCCAGCTCGATCGCGCCAAGGCGCTGGTCGGGCGCGGCTTCATCAGCGCGGCCGACATCGATCAGCGCACCGCGACCCGCGATCAGGCCGAAGCGCAGGTGCGCGTGGCGGCGGCGCAGCTGGCCGAACAGCAGGCCCGCACCGGTCGACTGGACATTCGCGCGCCGGCATCCGGTCTGGTGCTGACCCGCACGGTCGAACCCGGCCAGATCGTCCAGGCCGGCGGCGGCACGCTGTTCCGCATGGCCAAGGATGGCGAGATGGAAATGCAGGCGCAGGTGGCCGAAGGCGATCTGGCGACGCTGCGCGCGGGCAACAGCGCCACGGTCACGCCGATCGGCAGCACGCAAAAATTCGCCGGCCGCGTATGGCAGGTATCGCCCGTGGTCGATCCGCAGACGCGGCAGGGCATCGCCCGTATCGCCATCCCCTATAATGCGGCGATCCGCCCCGGTGGCTTTGCTTCGGCGATGTTGACCAGCGGTTCGGGTACCGCGCCGCTGCTGCCGGAATCGGCGGTGCAGAGCGACCCCAAGGGCAGCTATGTCTATGTCGTCAATGCCAAGGGCCAGGTGGAACGGCGCGACGTGACCGTCGGCCAGGTGTCCGACAATGGCGTCGCGGTGACCAGCGGCATTACCGGCACCGAACAGATCGTCACCTCCGCCGGCGCCTTCCTGACGCCGGGGCAGAAGGTGAAGCCGGAACTGGCCAAGGGCCGCTGAAAGACCGTTGCGGGCGGATCGTCCGCATCGGGGGCATCGGGAGGAAACGGGCGCCTGACCGCGCCCGGTGAAGGAAGCGCGTCATGAATTTTCGCAATATGTCCGCATGGGCGATCCGCAATCCGGTGACGCCGCTGGTGCTGTTCATCGCCCTGGTGCTGGCCGGTGTCGTCAGCTTCATGCGGATGGACGTCAACAATAATCCCGACGTCAGCTTCCCGATGGTCAGCGTGATCGTGTCGCAACCGGGCGCGGCCCCGACCGAACTGGAAACCCAGGTTACCCAGCGAGTCGAAGCGGCCGTGCGCGGCATCAGCGGCGTGGACGAAATCACATCCTTCGCGTCCGAAGGCCAGTCGCTATCCAACGTCCAGTTCCAGATCGGCACGCCGGTCGATCGCGCGGTGGCGGACGTGAAGAACGCCGTGGACCAGATCCGCAGCGACCTGCCCGACGGCATTTTGGAACCGCAGGTCCAGCGCATCGACGTGGACGGCGGCCCGATCGCCTATTTCAGCGCCGAAGCGACCGACATGACGCTGGAGGAATTGTCCTGGTATGTGGACAACACCATCGCCAAGCGGCTGCTGTCGATCAGCGGCATGGCCGCGGTCAAGCGCGGCGGCGGTGTCAGCCGCGAGATTCGCGTCATCCTCGATCCCGCCAAGTTGCAGGCCTATGGCGTCACCGCCGCGCAGGTGAATGCGCAATTGCAGCAGGTCAATCTGAACGCGGCGGGCGGCCGTACCGAAATCGCCGGCGCGGAACAATCGATCCGCGTGCTGGGCAACGCCGCCAATGCGCGCTCGCTGGGCGATACCCAGATCGCCATTTCCGGCGCCCGCACCGTCAAACTGGCCGATCTGGCCACCGTGCGCGACATGTATGCCGAACAGCGCAGCCTGTCGCTGATGAACGGCCGTCAGGTCACCAGCTTCAGCCTGGAAAAGGCCAAGGGGTCGTCCGACGTCACCGTCTATGACGAGGCGATGAAGGTTCTGGACCAGCTGAAAAAGGAAAATCCCAAGGTTCAGTACAAGCAGCTCTACACCAGCGTCGAATATACCAAGGGCCAGTATCACAGCGCCATGTCGGCGATGATCGAGGGCGCCGTGCTGGCGGTCGTCATCGTCTTCCTGTTCCTGCGCGACTGGCGCGCGACCATGATTTCCGCGCTGGCCATCCCGCTGTCGGCGATTCCCGCCTTCTGGTTCATGGACATGATGGGCTTCACGCTGAACGGCATTTCGCTGCTGGCGCTCAGTCTGGTGGCAGGCGTGCTGGTCGATGACGCGATCGTGGAGATCGAGAATATCGTGCGCCACATGCGCATGGGCAAAAGCGCCTATCAGGCGTCGATCGACGCGGCGGACGAAATCGGTCTGGCGGTGCTGGCGACCACCATGGCGATCGTTGCGGTGTTCCTGCCGGTCGCGATGATGCCGGGGCTGGCCGGACAATTCTTCATCCAGTTCGGCATGACGGTCGTAGTGTCGGTGCTGATGAGCCTGGCCGTCGCGCGCCTGATCACGCCGATGATCGCCGCCTATTTCCTGAAGGCCCACGGTGAGGAAAGTCATGGTGAAGGCTGGCTGATGGACCGCTATATGGGCGTGCTGCGCTGGTCGTTGAATGACGAGAAGGCGAAGGAACGGCGCGCGCGCGGCGGATTCCGCAACAAGGCAGCCGGCTTCTTCACCGACCATCGCGTCTGGACGCTGGGCTTCGGCTTCCTGGCCTTTGCCGCCACCATCGTCGCCTTCGCGACGCTGCCCATGACCTTCCAGCCGACGACCAACACCGATTTCAGTCAGGTGAAGATCGAAACCGTGCCGGGCAGCACGCTGGAGCAGACCACAGCCATCACCCGCAAGGTCGCCGACATGCTGAGCGCCGACAAGGATATGGTGGAGGCCGCCTTCGCCGATATCGAGCCGACCAGCGCCGACATCTTCCTGACGCTGAAGAAGGATCGGCCGATCAGCTCGGTCGATTGGGAACGCAAGGTTGCGCCCAAATTCCAGACCGTCGCCGATGCCCGCGTCAATTTCCAGTCGCAGTCGGGCGGCGGTTTCGGCCGCGACATCATCATGATGTTCGGGTCGGACGATCCGGCGCTGCTGGAAAAGACCGCCAACCAACTGGTTCATGAAATGGCCGGCATCCATGAACTGCGCGCGCCGCGTGTGCAGGGCGATTTGCAGCGCCCCGAAATCATCATCAAGCCGCGCCTGGACCTGGCCGCCAGCATGGGCGTGACGACGATGGCATTGAGCCAGTCGATCCGCATCGCGACGATCGGCGACATCGATCAGAACAGCGCCAAATTCTCCCTGTCCGACCGCCAGATCCCGATCCGCGTCGCCCTGGCGGAGGACAGCCGCAAGGATATCGGCACGATCCAGAATTTGCCGGTGCCGACCGTGTCGGGCGGATCGGTGCCGTTGCGGGTCGTTGCCGACATCAGCTTTGGCGCCGGGCCGACGCAGATCCGCCGCTACAACCAGATTCGCCGCGTCGTGGTGGGCGCGGATCTGGCGCCGGGCATCGTCACCAGCCAGGCGATGGCCAAGATCAACGCCCTGCCGCTGATGAAGGACATCGTCGCCGGCAAGATCCAGGGCGTGCAAAAGCTGAACGCGGGCGACGCCAAGTGGCAGGCGGAGATGATCCAGAATTTCATCATCGCCGTCTTCTCCGGCATCCTGCTGGTGCTGGCGGTGCTCACCCTGCTCTACAAGCGTCTGATGCCGCCCTTCGTCAATCTGGGGTCGCTGCTGCTGGCCCCGCTGGGCGGCGCGCTGGCGCTGCATATCGCGGGACAGCCGGTGTCGATGCCCGTGTTCATCGGCCTGCTGATGCTGCTGGGCATCGTGGCGAAAAACTCCATCCTCGTCATCGACTTCGCGCTGGAGGAAATGGAGAAGGGCGTGCCCAAGAAGGTCGCGATCATCGATGCCGGGCACAAGCGTGCCCAGCCGATCGTCATGACCACCGTGGCGATGGTCGCGGGCATGGTGCCGACCGCCCTGTCGCTGTCGGGCGACGCCGCCTGGCGCGCGCCGATGGGCATCACCGTGATCGGCGGCCTGTTGCTGTCGACGGTGCTGACGCTGGTGATCGTGCCGGCCATTTTCAGCCTGGCGATCGGCCTGGAAAGCTGGATCGGCCCGCGGCTGGGCCGGGGCCTGCTGACCTACAAGCCGGGCGACGATGGGCAACCGGTGCGGAGCGCCGTGCACCCCGCCGAATGACAGCGATCGTTCAGGCGAAGTCGGGCCACCCGCCCAAAAGAATGCCTTGCCTGAACGAAACGGCAGCGTAACCGTTAAGGGGTCATGACGCTGCTTCGCCTGCCCCGGCCCAAAGACCTGTTGACGCCCCACCCCGCCCAGCGGATGCGGCTGGTGGCGACGGGCATGCTGGTGGCGATGGCCGCGCTGTTCATCGCCGCGCGCGCCACCGTCCATCTCCATCCCGCCATCGCTTTCGTCCAGGCCTTTGCCGAGGCGGCGATGGTCGGTGGGCTGGCCGACTGGTTCGCGGTCACGGCTTTGTTCCGCCATCCACTGGGCCTGCCCATCCCCCACACCGCCATCATCCCGCGCAACAAGGATCGGATCGGCGACACGCTGGCGCTGTTCCTGCGCGACAATTTCCTGATTCCCGCCGTGGTCGCGCGGCGGATGCGCCATATTGACGTCGCGGCGGCGGCCGGGCGCTTCCTGGCCAGTCCTTCCGAAAGCGACGGACGGCTGCGCGAGGGCGCGTCGCGCCTGATCGCCGACGTGCTGGAGGCGCTGGACCAGGAGCGGCTGGGCGGCATGGTGAAGGGCGCGATCGGCCAGCGTCTGCGCGCCATCAATATCGGCCCGCTGGTGGGTCAGGCGATCGAGGCGGCGATGCGCGACGGCCGCCATGCGCCGGTGATGGACGGCATCATCACATGGGCCGACCGCACGCTGGAGGCGAACGACCATCTGATCCGGCAGATGGTGCAGGAACGTGCGGGCAAGGTGCTGCGCTGGACCGGTCTGGACGAAAATCTGGCCAATGCGATCCTTTCCGGCCTGCGCAAGATGCTGGCGGACATGGCCGCCGATCCGGGCCACAGCCTGCGCCTGAAGGCCGAGGAAGGCATGGCCAAGCTGGCCTTCGACCTTCAATTCGATCTGGAGATGCAGGCGAAGGTCGCCAAGATCCGCGACGAGATCGTCGACAATCCGGCGATGCAGCGCTGGATCGAGGGGATGTGGGAACAGGCGCGCGGCGGGCTGCTGCGCGCGGTGCGCGATCCGGGCAAGGCGATGGCCGGGCGACTGGGCGAGGCGCTGCGCGCGCTGGGCGGAACGTTGCAGGAGGAGGCACGGCTGCGGCTGGTCATCAACCGTTTCGTCCGGCGCGCGGCGGTGGGGGCGACGGCCAGCTATGGCGATGCGATCGTCCGCCTTGTCAGCGACACGGTGCGTGGATGGGATGCGGGCACGGTCACGTCACGGCTGGAAAATGCGGTCGGCCGCGACCTGCAATATATCCGCATCAACGGCACGTTGGTCGGCGGGCTGGTCGGCCTGGCGATCCATGCCATCGATAGGATCTTCTGAAACGACCCGCACCGGCCCGCTCCTCCATTCGGCCACCCAACGCTAGTATTCTATGGGTGGCCGGGTGGGGGAGCGGGCTGGTGCGGTAATGAAAATGCGCACCAGCACGTTTCCCAAAAAATGCCGGGGCGTATCGGGCCAAACGACACGCCCCGGCGGAACCGGCCGCGCAGAGGAGAGAAGGCAGCCGGTTCCTGACCATATGGCTTAATCTTCCGGTTCTTCCGGAGGTCCGTGTGGCGGTGGAGGCGGCAGTTCGTCCGCGGTCAGTACGCCGTCGCCATTGCGATCCCGATCGGCAAACAGAGCGAGTGCGGGCGCGAGAAATTCGGCGCGGTCGATCTGGCCATCATCATTACTATCCTCGGGATAAGGCATCGCACGACCCGGTGGCGGAGGCGGCGGCGACCCGGCATCGGCGCGCTTTCCTTCGGGCGGACGACCGCCCGGCGGCGGACCACCAGCGCCTCGGCTAGCACCCCCACCGGGTCCACCGCGCCCCTTGCCGGGGCCGCGTTGCGCCGATTCCGTCTGCCCTCGCACCTGCGGTTCGTGGCCCAGCATGCGCTGCATCGCCCGTACCGGCACCAGCCCATCGCTATCCTGATCCATCAGGCCGAAGCGGCGCTCCATATAGGTGGCCATCTCGTCACGGGTGATGCGCCCGTCCCCATCGGCATCGGCAGCCCAAGGGCCACCTTCGGGCGCAGCCGGCGGCTGGGCCAGCAAAGGTGTCGACGCCAGAAGTGCGACAGCGAGTTGGACAGCAGAAAGACATGGGCGAAAATGCATGAAGGCTCCTGAAAGCGGGATCGCCCTTCCCCTCGCAGCTGCGCTTTGCCGCCATATGTCCCGATGCGGCGCCTATATTGCAGACCCTAAAAATGATGTTGCAACATATCATATAATGATGTTGTATCATTTCATCGGCGGACGAGTTTCCATCGTGAGAATCGGGCACCGGCGAGAGGATGCGACACATGGAGCATCGTGCGGAAAAGTGGGAACCGGTTTTCCGCTTAAAACGATGCGAAAACGAAAAGTTAGAGCAGGCGATCCGCGTCGGATTTAACGCAGCCTGCCCAAGAGGAGCCAGACGATGCGACTCATGACCATGGGAATGACGGGGCAGGCAAGCGGACAATCGCGTTATGGCGCGGGGCGCAAGTCCCCGCTGGGGCTGGGCGGCACCGTGGCGGTGCATGCGCTGGTGATCGGCGCCTTTCTGCTGCTCCCCAAGGAAGTCATCGACACATTCAGCCCTTCGCCGCCCATTACCGGCGTCAATATTCCGATCGAGCCGCCACCGCCGCTCGACCCGGTGGACGATGTGAAGCCCGATCCCAAGCTGCCGACCCAGCCGCAACCGCAACCCGAACGGCCGACCGCGCTCGATCCGCTGGTGAACATGCCCACCGGCGATACGAGCCTGATCGGCAGCAACGGGCATGGCGACATCGGGCCAACCACGCCGCCCTATATTCCGCCACCCCCGCCCCTGAGCGAGCCGGTGCTGACCGAGGCATCGATCGATCCCCGCGCGAAGGCCGCGTTCCAGCCCGACTATCCCGGCACGATGATTCGCCAGGGCGTAGAGGGCGCAGTGACCGTGCGCGTCACCATCAGCCCGGAAGGGCGCGTCACCGCCATCGAAAAGGTGAGCGCCACCGACGAAAGCTTCTGGCTGGCGACCCAGCGCCATGCCCTGCGCACATGGCGTTTCCGTCCCGCCACCCGCGACGGCGTGGCGATCATATCGACCAAGACCCTGACGGTGCGGTTCACCCTAACGGATCGATAAGAATCGGCCCCTCCTTCGCCTTCGGTGTCGCCCCCTGCCCCCTCCGGACGATCGGGAGGGGGCAGGAAAATGGAGGTAAGCATGGACCATTTTGCATTGGCGCCCGCCCTGTCCTATAAGGGCGGCATGGCGATCTTTCCCCGTCCCGTTTCCCCCAAAAGTGCGCTTGGCGACTTCTGGGGCTATTTCAAGCAGCAGCGGCAGCATAAATGGCCGCTGCTGGGCGTTTCCATTGCGCTGACCTATGTCATCGTGTGGACGTTCGTGATCGACGCGAACACCAACACGATGCCCACGCGCAACAAGATCATCTACGTCCAGAGCTGGGACGCGAACCGGTCCGACGCAGCGATCATCCTGCAGCAGAAGATCGATTTTGCGAAGCGCGAGGCCGCGCTGGTCAAGCAGCAGACCAAGATGCAGGGTTATGCGGACGCGTTCGGCATCGAATGGCGCGAGGAAGAAGCCCGCAACACCGCCAAGCGCAAGGAAGCGGTGAAGGCGATCGACGCGATGCTGGATGACCGGCTGGCCAAGGCGGAAGCCACGGGCAAGGCCGGACCGCAGGCCAGCGCAAAGCCGGCGCCTGCCGCCCAACCCTGAGCGTCCAACCCTAAGCTCCGGGCCCTGATCATGTCGCCTTCGCCTGCTGACGACCGACGCTATATGGCCGCCGCCATCGCCCTGTCCGGGCGCGGGCGGGGCCTTTCCACCCCCAATCCCAATGTCGGCTGCCTGATCATTCGGGACGGCCATGTCGTAGGGCGCGGCTGGACCCAGAAGGGCGGCCGCCCCCATGCCGAGGCGCAGGCGCTGGATCAGGCGATGGACCGGGCGGCGGGGGCCACCGCCTATGTCACGCTGGAACCCTGTTTCCATCTGTCCCCGCGCGGGCCGCGCTGCGCCGACCTGATGGCGCGGGCCGGGGTTGCGCGCGTGGTGATCGCGCTGCGCGATCCCGATCCGCGCACCGACGGACAAGGCGCAAGCTGGCTGCGCGAGCGCGGCGTCACCGTCGAGATGGGCCTGATGGCGGATGAAGCCGCGCGCGCCATGGGCGGCTTCGTGCTGCGCCAGACGCTGGGCCGGCCGCATGTGACGCTGAAGCTTGGCCTGTCGCTCGATGGCCGCATTGCGCTGCCCGACGGATCGAGCCGCTGGATCACCGGGCCGGATGCGCGCGCCCATGCCCATATGGAGCGGGCGCGGCATGATGCGATTTTGGTGGGCGGCGGCACGCTGCGCGCCGATGCGCCCAGCCTGGACGTGCGGCTGGCCGGGCTGGAGGCGCGGTCGCCGCGCCGCATAGTGCTGACTCGGGGAGACGCGCCCGCCGGCTGGGAACGGATTGGCGCGCCGCAGGATATCGCCACGCTCGACCGGGTAGACCATCTGCTGGTGGAGGGCGGCGCAGCAGCGGCAGCGGCCTTCCTGCGCGCCGATCTGGTCGATCGGCTGCTGCTCTATCGCGCGCCGATCGTCATCGGCGACGGACTGGCCGGGATCGGTGATATCGGCCTGACCGACCTTGCCCACGCGCATGGCCGCTGGCGGATGACCGACACGCGCGCGTTGGGCGCCGATCGGCTGGAGGTTTACGAAGCGGTGCGCAGCGCCTAGGGATTTATCATGTTCCCCGGCGAAGGCTGGGGTCCAGTTCCACGATCGGGGCTGGACCCCAGCCTTCGCCGGGGAACATTCTATATAGTGAATGGATCGAAGCGCATGTTCACCGGCATCATCACCGACATCGGCACCATCCGCAGCCATGAGCAGCGCGGCGACCTGCGCCTCGTCATCGGCTGTGCCTATGCGATGGACGGCGTGGCCATCGGCGCGTCGATCGCCTGTTCGGGCGCCTGCCTGACGGTGGTGGAAAAGGGCCCGGACTGGTTTGCGGTCGATCTGTCGGCCGAAACCGTGACGCGCACCGCGCCGGGCCTGTGGGCGGAAGGCGGCCGGCTCAATCTGGAACGGGCGCTGAAAGTCGGCGACGAACTGGGCGGCCATATCGTCACCGGCCATGTCGACGGCATCGGTCATCTGGTGTCGGCCACGACCGAGGGCGATTCGACCCGGCTGACCATCAGCGCGCCTGCCGAACTGGCCGCCGCGCTTGCGGCCAAGGGGTCGATCACGGTCGACGGCATTTCGCTGACGGTGAACAGCGTGGAGGATCAGGCCGACGGCAGCGTGCATTTCGGCCTGAACATCATCCCCCACACCGCCGCCGCGACCACGCTGGACCGGCTGGTCGACGGCCGCACCTTCAACCTGGAAATCGATGTACTGGCCCGCTATCTGGACCGGATGCAAAGCCTGCGCGCCCGATAATCGCGCCAGGCTGAACAGCTTATTGTGATTCCTCACTTGAAATAATCACATTGCAATGTGATATGAACGCCATCCCATAGGGGAAGGAGTTTCTGTCATGTCGTCCGCGCTTCTCGATTCCGTCCGCAGCCTCGTTACCGATGGCGGCATGTCCCGGTCCGGCCTGGCGCGCGCCGCCGGCCTGCACGCCAACAGCCTTCGCAAGCTGGGCGAGAGCGACTGGAATCCGACCGCCGATACGCTCGGCAAGCTGGAAGCCTATCTGCTCAAGCGCGAAGGTGGCACCGCGCTCGCCAGCCCCGAGGAAATCATCAACGAGGCCCGCAACGGCCGCATGTTCATCCTGGTCGATGATGAGGATCGCGAAAATGAAGGCGATCTGGTCATCCCCGCGCAGATGGCGACCCCCGATGCGATCAACTTCATGGCCACCCATGGCCGCGGCCTGATCTGCCTGGCGCTGACCAAGGATCGCGTCGATCAGCTGGGCCTGGACCTGATGAGCCGCAACAACGGCACCCGCCACGAAACCGCCTTCACCGTGTCGATCGAAGCGCGCGAAGGCGTGACCACCGGCATCAGCGCCGCCGATCGCGCCCGTACCGTATCGGTCGCCATCGACGGGGCGAAGGGCAAGGCGGACATCGTGACGCCGGGCCATGTCTTCCCCCTGATCGCCCGCGACGGCGGCGTGCTGGTGCGCACGGGCCATACCGAAGCGGCGGTCGACGTCGCGCGCCTCGCCGGCCTCAACCCGTCCGGCGTCATCTGCGAAGTGATGAAGGACGATGGCACCATGGCGCGCCTCGACGACCTCATCATCTTCGCGCAGAAGCACAAGCTGAAGATCGGCACGATCCGCGACCTGATCGCCTATCGCCGCCGCCACGACCATATGGTCGAGCGCCGCTCGGAAACCACGTTCCAGAGCAAGTGGGGCGGCGACTGGAAAGCGATCAGCTTCTACAACAAGGCGACGCAGAGCGAGCAGCTGGTCCTGCAAAAGGGCCATGTCGCATCGGACCAGCCGACGTTGGTGCGCATGCATCAATTGTCGCTGCTGGACGATGTCTATGGTGCGGAGGGCGGTCGTGCCGGGCTGCTGGCCAAGTCGATGGAGATTATCGGCCAGGAAGGATCGGGCATCATCGTGATCCTGACCGGCAATGAGGAGGGCGATTTCGTCACCCGTTGCGTGCAGGCACATGCCGGCACCGCCCCGGCCGGCATGGACGAACTGCGCAACTATGGCGTGGGCGCGCAGCTGCTCGCCGAACTGGGCGTGCATGACATGGTCCTGCTCAGCAACAGCCAGCACAGCCTGATCGCGCTTGACGGCTATGACCTGTCCGTGGTTGGGCAGCGTCCGATCGAGCTGTAAGGAACCAACATCATGGCGAAATTCCTGATCGTCGAAGCGCGCTTCTACGACCATCTCAACGACCTGCTGATCGAAGGCGCCAAGGCGGCGCTGGACGAAGCCGGCCATAAATATGAGGTCGTGACGGTGCCGGGCGCGCTGGAAATCCCCGGCGCGATCGCGCTGGCGGCGGAAAGTGGCCGTTTCGACGGCTTCGTCGCGATCGGCGTGGTGATCCGTGGCGAAACCTATCATTTCGAAGTCGTGTCGAACGAAAGCGCGCGCGGCCTGATGGCGCTCAGCATGGACGCCATCGCCATCGGCAACGGCATCCTGACCGTCGAAAATGAAGAGCAGGCGCTAGTCCGCGCCCGCCCCGATCAGAAGGACAAGGGCGGCGAAGCGGCCAAGGCGGCGATCGCCATGCTGGCCCTGCGGGACCGTTTCGGCGCCTGATCGACGTGACTTGTGGATAAAAAAGGGGCGGTTCCGGATGGAGCCGCCCCTTTTTTGTCGGGCATGGGGAGCGGACATTCACAAATCTCGTCACCCCGGGTCAAGCCCGGGGCGACGTCAAAATTACGCCCGTTCCGGACAGCTTTACGCCGCCGCCTTTTCCTGTTCCAGCGTCGGATAGTCGGTATAGCCCTCGACGCCCGGCCCGTACCAGGTCGTCATCACCTGCGGCGGGTTGAGCGGCGCGCCGTCCTGTAAACGCTCCACCAGGTCGGGATTGGCCATCAACGGGCGGCCGAAGCTGATCGCATCGGCCAGGCCGCTGGCCAGATCCGCCTGCGCCCGCTCCGCGTCATAATCGCTGTTGAGCACCAGCGGCCCCTTGAAATGCTGGCGGATGAGCGGCGACTGGCGCGGCACGTCCGTCGCGCCGAAGCTGCCGTCCGGACCGGGCTCGCGCAGTTCGAGGAAGGCGATGCCGATCGCGTCCAGCACGTCGGCGGCCGCCGCGAACAGGGTCGCGGGATCGCTGTCGTCCACACCCTGCGTCTCGCCATTGGGCGACAGGCGCACCGACACGCGATCGGCGCCGATCGCATCGGCCACCGCCTGCGTCACTTCGCGCAGCAGGCGGACGCGATTTTCGATGCTGCCGCCATAGATGTCATCGCGGAAATTGCTGTTGTCGCGCAGAAATTCGTCGATCAGATAGCCGTTGGCGGCATGGAGCTGCACCCCGTCGAAGCCGGCGGCGATCGCATTATGCGCGGCGCGGACATAGGTTTCGATGATGCCGGGAATTTCCTCCAGCGCCAGCGGGCGGGCGGTTTCATAGGGTTGTTTGCCCTCATAGGTATGCGCGTCGCCCGGCGCGGCGGTGGCGCTGGCCGATACCGGCTGCTCGCCCGTCACGGCGCTGTGGACGGCGCGGCCCATGTGCCAGAGCTGGACGACGATCTTGCCGCCCTTGTCATGCACGGCCTGCGTCACCGGTCGCCATGCGGCCACCTGCTCGTCGGACCAGATGCCCGGTGCATAGGGCCAGCCAAGCCCCTGTTGCGAGATGCCCGTCGCCTCGCTTATGATGAGGCCGGCCGACGCGCGCTGCGCATAATAATCCGCCATGATGGGCGTGGGCACATGGGCGCGGGTCGCCCGGCCACGGGTGAGCGGGGCCATCAATATGCGGTTGGCGGCGCCGACGGCGCCCAGCTGGATCGGATCGAACAGGGTCGTCATCAATAAGGCTCCCTTATAACAAAGTTGCAATTTGCAACGGGACTTGGTGCACAAAGCCAGCTAGGGAGCGGCCATGGCCAGTTCAACCCCCGCCGCGCACATAAACATGCCGCGCCTTGCCTTTCCGGCGCTGCTGCTGGCGAATTTGATTCTGCCGCTGGGGCCGGTGCTGGTGCGCCTGTCGGATGTGGGGCCGGTGGCGGCGGCCTTCTGGCGGCTGGCGATCGCCCTGCCCTTTTTGCTGCTGCTGGCGCGGCCGGGCCTGACCCGCATGCCGCCGACACGCGGCGAATGGGGCGCACTGGCGCTGGCAGGCGCGCTCTTCGCGGCGGATCTGGCCGCCTGGCATCTTGGCATCGTCTATACAAAGGTCGCCAATGCCACCGTCTTCGGCAATCTGAGCGGGCTGTTCCTGCCGGCCTGGGCGCTGCTGGTGCTGCGCCAAAAGCCAAAGCGGATGCAGGCGGCGGCGCTCAGCCTGGCGGCGATCGGCGCGCTCATCATGATGGGTGGCAGTTACGACCTGTCGATCGGCAATCTGAAGGGCGATCTGCTCTGCCTGCTCGCCGGCATCCTCTATACCGCCTATCTGCTGGTGGTGCAGCGGGCGCGCGGCCGGCTGGAAAGCTGGTCGATCCTCGCCGTGTCCAGCGCGGTCAGCGCGCCCTTGCTGCTGGCCTTCGCGCTGATGCTGGGGGAACGGGTGATGCCCGGCCACTGGACGCCGCTCGTCATCCTGGCCTTGTCGAGCCAGATCATTGGCCAGGGGTTGCTCACCTATGCGATCGGCTGGTTTTCGCCGTTGATCGTGGGCGTCAGCCTGTTGCTGCAACCGGCGGTGGCTGCATTGCTGGGCTGGCTGCTGTTCGACGAATGGCTCAGTCCCGTCGATCTCATCGGCATGGGCGCCGTCGCGGCCGCGCTGGTGCTTGTGCGCCTGCCGTCACGGGCCTAGATAAGGGTATATGAGCGAAGCACAGGACGATCTCACTCTCGACGAAATCCGCGTCTTGCTGGCACCGGCACTGGCGCGCCATGCCGCCTTCGACGGCTGGCGCCGTCAAGCAGTGACGATGGCGGCGCAGGAAAAGGGGATCGACCCGGATATCGCCGCGCTCGCCTTTGCCGATGGTCCCGTCGACATGATCGACGCCTGGTTCGCCAGCATCGACGCCGGCATGATCGCGGCCGTGCCGACGGACGAGTTGGCGGCGTTGTCGATCCGCAAGAAGATCATCGCGCTGATCGAGGCGCGGCTGACGCTGCTGGCGCCCGACAGGGAAGCGCTGCGCCGCGCGATCGCGATTCTGGCGCTGCCGACCAATGCGGTGCGCGCGGGGAAGCTGGGCTGGCGCGCGGCCGACGTCATGTGGCGCGCGGCGGGCGACACGGCCGTCGATTTCAACCATTATAGCAAGCGCACGACGCTGACCGCCGTCTATGCCGCGACCCTGCTGGTGTTCGTGGACGATGAAAGCGAAGGCCATGCCGACAGCCGTGCCTTCCTGAGCCGGCGCATCGAGAATGTGATGCAGTTCGAAAAGGCCAAGGCCAAGCTGAAGGGCGTGGGCGGCGGCGAGCACCTCAGCCTCTCCCGCTTCATCGGGCGGCTGCGCTATCCCGCAATCTGAGCGGCACAATTCGATCGGGCAATTGGCTGGAAACGCGTTTTTTCTGGCGTTAACCAATCGGTATTGATAGTCACTCGCAAAAATAGACTGTGAGTCCATAGCTTTGCGCCTGACCGAACTGCCGTTGCGGCAACCCGCTTATGTCGATCTGATCGACTGGTCCGCCCTTACCCCGTCCGAAGGCCAGCGCTTGCGTGAATATGGCTTGTGCGAGGGGGCGAGCGTGGAGGCGCTGCACCATGGCGGTTTCCTGGGCAAGGGACCGATCGCGTGCAAGGTCGGCCGCATGACCATCGCCATGCGCCGCACCCACGCCGCCGCCGTTACGGTGCGCACCGGCCCCGACGGCGTCGGGTCGCAGGACAAACCGGCATGAGCGCGCTGCCGCTGGTCGCGCTGGTCGGCAATCCCAATGCCGGCAAGAGCGCGCTGTTCAACGCGCTGACAGGCGCCCGTCAGAAGCTGGGCAATTATCCGGGCGTCACGGTGGAGCGCAAGGCGGGCCGGCTGGCCCTGACCGACGGTCGCCCGGTCGAACTGGTCGATTTGCCCGGCACCTACAGCCTGGATCCCACCAGCCCGGACGAACAGGTGACGCGCGACGTCATCCTGGGCAAGCAGGATGGCGAGAAGCGGCCCGACGCGCTGGTCATCGTGGTCGATGCGTCGAACCTGGACAATCATCTGCGCTTTGCGCTGGAACTGATCGCGCTGGGCCTGCCCACCGTGGTGGCGCTCAACATGGTCGACCTGGCCACCCGCGACGGGCTGGAACTGGACGCCCATATCCTGTCGCGCGAATTGGGCGTGCCGGTGGTGTCGACCGTCGCCGTGCGCAAGCGGGGCCTCGATCATCTGCGCCAGGAACTGGACGGCCTGATGAACGGCGCGCCCCGGCCCTATGCTGGCCACGGCGCCCGCGATTTCGACACGGTGCGCGCCGAAGCGCGACGGATCGCCCGCGCGGCGATCGTGCGGGAAACGCCCTCGCGGCGGCTGACGGCGGCGGTGGATCGGGTGCTGCTGCACCCCGTCGCCGGCTTCGTATTGCTGCTCGCCTTGCTGTTCGTGATGTTCCAGGCGGTGTTCAGCTGGGCCAGCGCGCCCGCCGACATGCTGGAAGGATGGGTGACGGCGCTGGGCGAAGCGGTGACGAACACGCTGCCGCCGGGCATCGTCCACGATTTCCTGTTGCAGGGCGTGGTCGGCGGCGTGGGCGCGGTGATCGTCTTCCTGCCGCAGATCCTGATCCTCTTTTTCTTCATCCTGATTCTGGAAGCGACCGGCTATATGGCCCGCGCCGCCTTCATCATGGATGCGCTGATGGCGCGGGTCGGCCTGTCGGGCCGGGCCTTCATCCCGCTCCTCTCCTCCTTCGCCTGCGCCGTGCCGGGCATCATGGCGACGCGCACCATTTCCGATCCCAAGGACCGGCTGACCACGATCCTGATCGCGCCGTTGATGACCTGCTCGGCGCGGCTGCCGGTCTATGGCCTGATCATCAGCGCCTTCATCCCGGCCCGCACGGTTGGTTGGGGCATCGGCCTGCAAGGGCTGGTGATGTTCCTGCTCTATGTCTTCGGCATCGTCGGCGCGCTGGTCGCGGCCTGGGCGCTGCGCCTGACCGTGACGAAGGGGCAGAGCAGCGGATTCCTGATGGAGATGCCCAAATATCAGTGGCCTCGACTACAGGATCTGCTGATCGGCCTGTGGCAGCGCGCGGTGATCTTCCTGAAGCGCGCGGGCACCATCATCCTGTTCACCAACATCGTGCTATGGGTGTTGATGAGCTTTCCCAAGGCGCCCGACGGCGTGCGCCAGAGCGAATATTCGATCGCCGGCCGGATCGCCGGCGGCATCCATCTGCTGGTCGAACCGATCGGCTTCAACCGCGACATTTCGCTGGCCCTGCTGCCATCCATGGCCGCGCGCGAAGTCGCCGTGTCCGCCATCGCCACCGTCTATGCGATCGATGCCGAGGACGATGTGGAGGCGCTGGACAAGGGGCTGGGCGAACGGTTGCAGGGGCGCTGGTCGCTGGCGACCGCGCTCGCCTTCCTCGCCTGGTTCGTCTTTGCGCCGCAATGTATTTCCACCATTGCGGTGACGCGGCGCGAGACGGCGGGCTGGAAATGGACCGGCTTCATGGTCGGTTATCTGTTCGTGCTGGCCTATGTTGCGGCAGGCATCACCTACTGGACGGCGATCGCGCTGGGGCTGGGCTAGGGATCGGCTGGTCCGCAAAGCCTGTCGCAACGCACCGAGCTGGCTGGATTTGCCGGCGCGCGCCGCTATAAGGGCCAGCTAATCTTTCGGAGGAATCATGGCAGGCTCGGTCAACAAGGTCATTCTGGTCGGCAATCTGGGCGCCGACCCGGAGGTCAAGAGCTTCCAGAATGGCGGCAAGATATGCAATTTGCGTATCGCCACGTCCGAAAGCTGGAAGGACCGCATGACCGGGGAGCGCAAGGAGCGCACCGAATGGCACAGCGTCGTCATCAATGGCGAAGGGCTGGTCGGGGTCGCGGAACGCTTTCTGCGTAAAGGCTCGAAAATCTATGTCGAAGGCCAGTTGCGCACCCGCAAGTGGCAGGACCAGTCCGGCAACGACCGTTATACGACGGAAGTGTCGCTGTCGGGTCCGGGCGCGGTGCTGACCATGCTGGACGGCGCGCCGGGCAGCGGTGGCGGCCAGGGCGGCGGCTATGGCGGTGGCGGTGGTCGCTCGCAGCAGGGCGTGAGCGACTGGCAGGGCGGATCGGCCGGCTTTGGCGGCGGCGACTATGACGATTTCGGTGGCGGCTCGGGCGGCGGTGGCAACCAGGGCGGTGGCTTTGGCGGCGGTCGCGCCCAGGGTGGCGCCAGCAGCGGCGGCGGTTCCAGCCGCGCCGGCAGCCCCAATTTCGACAATGACCTGGACGACGAAGTGCCGTTCTGAGCCTGTCGTACAGCGATCAAAGAAAAGGCGGCTCCCGTTGGGAAGCCGCCTTTTTCTTTATGATCGTTCCAGCCGGTCAGTCTGAACGGAAGGATGCGTGAGACAAAAGAGCGGTGCGCGCCCATATCGGCACCATGAGCAAAATCGAAACAGCCATCGCCGTGCCGGTCCGGCAGATTGTCCACCCCGCGCAGCTGGCGATCGGCAGCTTCATCGCCCTGTCGGGCCTTGCGCTGCTGATCATCCGGCTGATCCCCGCCCTCTGACCCGATATTGGGCGATCAGCGGGCCAGTTCTTCGGTCGCGAAGGCGCGGATATGCTCGCCCAGATCCGGCCGTTCCAGCGCCAGCGCCAGGTTCGCTTCGATATAGCCGGCCTTGGACCCGCAATCGAAACGGCGGCCTTCGAAGGTAACGCCGTGGAAGGGCTGGCTGCCGATCATGGCCGCCATCGCGTCGGTCAGCTGAATCTCGCCACCCGCACCCTTTTCCTGGGTTTCCAGGATCTTCATCACCTCCGGCTGGAGAATATAACGGCCCGGAACGATCAGGTTGGACGGCGCGGTGCCGAGCGCAGGCTTCTCGATCAGCCCGTTCACCTGCGTCAATGCGCCGTCGCGCGTCCCCGGATCGATCACGCCATAATTGGGCGTATCGTCCATCGGAATTTCCAGCGCGCAGACCAGATTGCCGCCGACTTTCTCATAGGCATCGACCATCTGCTTGAGGCAGCCATTGCCGCGCGCGCCCTTCATGAACTCGTCGGGCAGCAGGATGGCGAAGGGTTCGTCGCCGATAATGTCCCGCGCGCACCAGATGGCATGGCCCAGACCCAGCGGCTCCTGCTGGCGGATGAAGACCGCGTTGCCGGGCTCAAGCCGCGTACCGTCCAGCGCCGACAGATCCTTGCCGCGTTCGCGCTGGGTCGCCTCCGCCTCATAGGCGATGTCGAAATAATCCTCGATCGCGCCCTTGCCGCGACCGGTGACGAAGATCATCTGCTCGATGCCCGCCTCGCGCGCTTCATCGACCGCATATTGGATCAACGGGCGATCGACCACCGGCAGCAATTCCTTGGGCACCGCCTTGGTCGCGGGCAGGAAACGCGTGCCAAGGCCAGCGACGGGAAAAACGGCTTTGCGAATTGGCTTGGTCAAAATGGGTTCCCCTTTGCGCGGACGCGACCCGGCTTTGGATTGCCGTCCAGACACGAAAGGTCAAGCGCCACGCAAATATTAAACTATGATGAAATCACGCAGAACGCATGAAGACATTCGTCCGAAAGATGACGTGGAGCATGTGGTGCGGAAACACCACCCACCCCCGCCATTTTCAGACCGCGAGCAGACGGTTCGCGACGCTTTCCAGCGCCGCAATTTCACCGTCCAGATGCTCAAACGCGACATGCTGGATATTGTTGCGTCCGTCGCGGCAGGTGAAGCCGCCCTCCTCGGGATGATGAAAACCCTGGATGATCAGCGCACGGAACCGGTCGATCCGTTGTATGTCGCGCTCGATCGCGGAAATCTCGGTCAATGCGCTGGCGTTGCGGCGATCACGCATCGCCACCATCGTGCGCAATTCGGTCATCAGCTTGGCCATGCTGGGCCGCGTGCGGGCGCCCACGACGCGAACGTCCCCCATGCCCTCTCGCAACAGCCCGATCTTGGCTTCCAGACTCTGTTCCAGCATCGTCCAGGCGCAGACGAGCCGCCCGACCGCGCAGAGCAGCGCCGCATCTTCCGGCGCATAGCCCGAAACCGACTTCACATTCACATCCGAAACCAAATGTACGCCCACGCCCCAAAATCTCCTCTTGGCTTCAAGCCTTCAGCCCTTGCGGGATAAAAGGCCAGAGCAGGGGCGCTTGGCTCCCCGCAGGCGCGGCACGGGCCATCGGCAGCCGTGCATAATCGACGGCGAGCGGAGCATGGCGAGCGGAATCAGACGAATGGAGTCAAGGATTTAGCGGATCAGAAGTCGATGGCGATGCCCTTGCGCTCCCAGTCGCCATAGCGGACCGGGCTGAGTTCCTCCTCATGGCGCGAGGGCGCGTCGAGCGCGTCGGCCTGCGGCACGGGCGGGTTTTTGGACAGGTGGGCGGGCGGCTTCACATGCGCCGGGCGCTTGCCGTTGAAGGTTCCCATAAGTGCGGCCTTTCAATTGCGAACGGGGCCGATCCACCCCATATTCATGGCTGAGGCCCGCTATCTGGGCCGCAAAGGAGCGGAGTGCAAGTGAGCGGGATGAAGACGACCATGCTGCTGGCGGCGCTGACGGCGCTGTTCATGGCGCTAGGCTATACGCTGGGCGGCAGCGGCGGGGCGATCATCGCGCTGCTGGCGGCGGCAGGCATGAACCTCTTCACATTCTGGAACGCCGACAAGATCGTGCTGCGCATGCACGACGCGCGGGAAGTCGATGCGCACAGCGCGCCCGATTTCTACAATCTGGTGCGCGATCTGGCGCAGCGGGCCGTGCTGCCGATGCCGCGCGTCTATATCATCGATCAGGACGCGCCCAACGCCTTCGCCACCGGCCGCAACCCCGAAAACGCCGCTGTCGCCGCGACCAGCGGCTTGCTAGCGATGTTGAGCCGAGACGAGGTGGCAGGCGTGATGGCGCATGAACTAGGCCATGTGAAGAATCGCGATACGCTGATCATGACGATGGTGGCGACCATTGCCGGCGCCATTTCGATGCTGGCCAATTTCGGCCTCTTCTTTCGCGGCAACGACCGGGATGGGCATGGCAATATGATCGCCAGTCTGCTGGCGGTGATCGTCGCGCCCTTTGCCGCGATGATCGTGCAGACGGCGATCAGCCGCACCCGCGAATATGGCGCCGACCGCGCCGGAGCGGAGATTAGCGGCAACCCGCAAGCGCTCGCCTCCGCCCTCGCCAAGATATCGGGACAGGCCGAACGCATCCCCAATCCGGTGGCGGAGCGCAATCCGGCGGCGGCACAGCTCTATATCGTGCCAACCCATGTGAGCGAGTTGTTCTCCACCCACCCCGCGACCGAGAAGCGCATCGCCGCCTTGCAGGATATCGCCGCCGACATGGGCGCGCCGGCGCTTCGTTCCCCGGCAATGCCGGCAGCGCCGCGTGCTTCGGCCCTATCTCCCCATACCGCGCCGCCCAGGGACCAGCCACGGCGCCGCAGCGCCCTCGACCCAAACGGGCGCTGATGCCGATCGACGAAGTGATCGAGGCCATTGCCTTCACCGGCCGGCTGGTGGTGGGCGCAGTCGATGCCTTGCAGGCGGTCGGCATGGTCGCCGAACATATATTTTCAGGTCATACCGCCCGCTTCTTTCATGGGGTGGGCCGGCGGGTGATCGCCGTTGCGACCTTCGGCACAAAACGCATCCCTTCATCCTTACGGGTCGTGCCCAAGGGGAGCCATCCCAAGCCCCGCCGATCAGACTGGCTAGCGCTATGGGTCGGCATCCTCTTCTGGGTCGCCCTGTTCTTCGCAATCGGCCTTGGCGTCTCCCATTTTCTTTGACGGCGAAAGCGCGTAGGGGCCGCTGATGCCCCGCCCCCAAGATCGCAGCCGCCCCAAGCCCCCTCGCGCCGACGACGTCCCAGGCTTTCCCGCCCGCCGTGCAGCGCTCAAGCTGCTGGACGCGGTGTTGCGACGGGGCGATCCGCTGGAACTGGCGCTGCATGGCGCGGCGCAGGGATTGCCGCCGGCCGATCGCGCACTGGTCCATGCCATCGCCGCCGAAGTGCTGCGCCATCTGCCCGATCTCGACGCGATGATCGACGGCGCGACGAAACAGGTGCTGCCCGACGATGCCAAGGCGCGGATGGTGCTGCGCATCGCGCTCGCCCAGACATTGGCGCTCGACACCCCGCCCCATGCCGCGATCGCCACCGCCCTGCCGCTGGTCGATGGCGGCCCGCGCAAGCTGGTCCATGGCGTGTTCGGCACGGTGACGCGCGGCGAACCCAGCCTGCCCGTGCCCCCGACCTTGCCGGCGCAGGTCGCGGAACGCTGGACCGGCCAGTGGGGCGATGCGATGCCGCAGGCCGCCGCCCATGCCTATGGCGTGCGACCGCCGGTCGATGTCAGCCTGCGCGAGGCCAGTGAGACAGCGACTTGGACAGCGCAATTGGGTGGCACATCCTTCGCGCCCGGCCATGTCCGCCTGCCCGAAGGCACGCATATTCCCGACCTCCCCGGCTTCGCCGAGGGCGCCTGGTGGGTGCAGGATATCGCGGCCTCCTGCGCCGCGCGGCTGCTGGGAGCGGGCGAGGATCGCACCGTGCTGGACCTGTGTGCTGCTCCGGGTGGCAAGACCATGCAGTTGGCGGCGGCCGGATGGCGCGTGACCGCCATCGACCAGTCGAAGAAACGGCTGGAGCGGCTCAGCGAAAATCTGACGCGCACGGGCCTGTCCGCCGAAGTGACGGCAGCCGACCTGCGCCAGTGGCAGCCGGAAGCGCCGGTCGACGCGATCCTGCTCGACGCGCCCTGTACCGCGACCGGCATCTATCGCCGCCATCCCGACGTGCTGCACCGCATCGGCCCGCGCCAGATTGCGGAGCTGGCGGAGTTGCAGGGTGAATTGCTGGCCCGCACCGCCGGCTGGCTGAAGCCGGGCGGGCACATCATCTACGCCACCTGTTCGCTGGAGCGGGCCGAGGGCGAGGAGCAGGTCGAACGCTTTCTGGCCGCCCATCCCGACTTTGCCCTGTTGCCGATCAACCCGGCCGAACTGCCCGAAGGCATGGCGGCGACGGAGCAAGGCTGGCTGCGCACCCTGCCCGACACATTGGCGGCGCAGGGCGGCACCGACGGATTTTTCATCGCGCGGCTTGCCAGACAGGCAAACTAAGCCTTAACCAAGATTAGCCTATGGAAAGGCTCTTGTTTTTAAGGTCCGCCATGCGTCCGATCGAGCCTCTACCCCTGCATCATAGCTGGCCGCTCTACGACCTGCGTGCGCATCTTGCCCCCGTCCTGCTCGATTCCAGCATCGCCCGCAACGATGCGGCGCTGGCCGAACGGGGGCTTGGCCTGTGGCATTGCGACCTGAGCGATAACAGCATCAGCTGGACGGCGGGGGTCTATGATATCTTCGGGCTGGAACGGGACAGCAGAGTCTCCCGCCCGCTCTCCGCCTCCCTCTACGCCCCGGATTCGCGCGAGGCGATGGAGCGGCTGCGCGCCTATGCCATCCGCCACAAGCGCGGCTTCACGCTGGACGTCGATATTCATCAGGCCGACGGCATGGGGGAATGCGCGATGCGCCTGATCGCCGCGCCGGTGCTGAACGAGGTTGACGACGTCATCGGCCTGCATGGCGTCAAGCAGTTGCTGCCCAAAGGCGCGGTCGCTTCCCAGCGCCTCGATCCCACGATTTTCGTCATGCTTTAAAGGGGTTGGAGTCGATTTGAAAAATGCGCGGGAGAGGGCTGGTGCGGCTTCCAAACAACAATCGCGACTCGCCTGAAAATGTCCGTTGCCCTGCGCCCCGGCGGTGATTAAGGCGAACGGTTAATGACCCGTCCTATTCTCATTTCGCCCTCCATCCTGTCCGCCGACTTCGCCCGCCTGGGTGAGGAGGTCCGCGCCATCGACGCCGCTGGCTGCGACTGGGTGCATATCGACGTCATGGACGGGCATTTCGTGCCCAATATCACCATCGGCCCGGCCGTAGTGAAGGCGCTGCGCCCGCACACGCAAAAGACGTTCGACGTCCATCTGATGATCTCTCCGGTGGACCTGTATCTGGACGCCTTTGCCCAGGCTGGCGCCGACATCATCACCGTCCATCCCGAAGCCGGGCCGCACATCCACCGCTCCGTCCAGCATATCAAGTCGCTGGGCGTGAAGGCGGGCGTGGTGCTGAACCCCGGTACGCCGGCCAAGATGCTCGACTATCTGATGGATGATGTCGACCTGATCCTGGTGATGAGCGTCAATCCCGGTTTCGGCGGGCAGAGCTTCATCGAGAACCAGTTGCGCAAGATCGAGGCGATCCGCAAGATGATCGACAAGACCGGTCGCGACATTCACTTGCAGGTCGATGGCGGCATCGATTTCACGACCGCGCCCAAGGCGATCGCGGCCGGCGCCGACGTGCTGGTCGCCGGCACCGCCACCTTCCGCGGCGGGCCTGACGCCTATGCCGACAATATCCGGAAGCTGCGGGGCGGGTGAGCGAACCCCGGCGCATCTCTCCCCGCTCCGCGCTCGACACCGCCCCGCAGGCGGCCGACGACAGCATAGAGCAGGGCAAGCGGCTCATCCGCGTCGCGGATGACAAGGGGCTGTCGCTGGCCCAGAAGATCGCCAATCAATTTTATCTGCTCAGCTGGAAGACGCCGATCCACGGCCGCAAGCTGAAGGGCAAATATCCGCTCAAGCTGCTGGCCGTGCCGGACGACGCCATTCCCGGCGACGGGCGCGCAGGCGCGGCGATGCGGGCGGGCTATTTCCTGTTTCGGGGACAGAAGCTGCCGGTCGAGAAGCTGGACTTTGCCCGGCTGACGGTCGGCCCCGCCTTCGCCGATTATCTGCACAGCTTCCGCTGGCTGCGCGACCTGTCCAGCGCAGCGTCGCGCGAACAGGGGGCGCCGATCGCCGAAACGGTGATGCGCAAATGGCTGGCGACCCATCATGAAACGCCCAGCGAGCCGGCCTGGCGCGCGGACAATGCCGGCTGGCGCCTGCTGTTCTGGACCGCCCATGCGCCGCTGATCCTCTCGTCCAGCGACCTAGTCTATCGCTCGCTCGTCCTCAACTGCATCGCGCGCACCGCCCGGCATCTGGATCGCAGCGCCGACAAGGGGCCGATGGGACTTCCCCGGCTCGTCGCCTGGAGCGGCATCGTCGCAGCGTCTCTGCTGATCCCCGGCGGCAATGCGCGCAAGCTGTTCGGCGAAGCGGGCCTCAAGCGCGCGATCGACAGCGGTTTTCACGCCGATGGCGGCATCGTGTCGCGATCCCCGCTGGCACAGCTGGAAGCGGTGATGCTGCTGTCCATGGTGCAGGCCGTCTATGATGTGCGGCGCGAACCGGCGCCCGCTTGTCTTGGCGAAGGGCTGGCGCGCGCGGTGCCGGCCCTGCTGGGGCTGACCCATGGCGATGGCGGGCTTGGCAGCTGGCAGGGCGCTGGCGCGATCGCGCCGGATGCGGTGGCTGCCGTGGTCGGCGCCAGCCGGGTGCGCGCCCGGCCGCTGCGACAGGCGCGCGACTGGGGCTATCAACGGATCGCCGCCGGCGCGACCGTGGTGCAGATCGACGCCGCCCCGCCGCCGGTCGCGCGGCTGGCCGAGGCCGGCTGCGCATCGACCGGCGCAATCGAGATCAGCGACGGGCCGCTGCGCCTGATCGTCAATTGCGGCGGCGCGGCATTGGAAGGCGCGTGGATTCCCCGCGATCTGGCGCAGGGCCTGCGCACCACGGCGGCGCACAGCACGCTGGTCCTGAACGACAGCAATTCCACCGCTTTGCTGCCCGACGGCACGCTGGGCAAAGGCGTGACCGAGGTGGAGCTGAACCGGCAGGAGCTGGACAATGGCAGCCGGCTGGACCTGTCTCATGACGGCTATGTCCGGCGCATGGGCTATGTGCATCGCCGCCTGCTGCTGATGAGCGGCGACGGCAAGGAAATTCGCGGCGAGGATATGCTGACCCCGGCAGAGCGCCGCCGCAAGCCATCGAAACAGCCGGTGCAGCTGCGCTTCCATCTGGCGCCGGGCGTGGAACCCACCCTGACCGCCGACAATATGGGCGCGCTGCTGCGCATCGACCTCGGCCCACTCTGGCAGTTTCGCGCGGGCGCCGGCGCACTAAGCGTCGAAGACAGCCTGTGGGTCGATGGCGACGGACGCCCGCATCCGACCCGTCAGCTGGTCGTGACCGCCGAAGCGCTGCCCGGCGGATCGAGCATCGGCTGGATCTTCAAGCGGATGAACTGAACGGGCATAGCCATTAGCGGTTGGTATGAACATCGTATATACGATGTCATGACGAAAGGATCTGCCATGGCCAAAGATGCTTTGTTCACGATGAAGTTGGAAGCGGACCTTAGGGACGACTTCATGGCCGAAGCCAGCGCGCTCCATCGCCCGGCATCGCAGGTGCTGCGCGAACTGATGCGCGGTTTCATCCATGAACAACGGGAAAAGCGCAGTTATCAGGCCTTTCTGGAAACCAAGGTCGGCAATGCGCGGGCAGCGATCGCAGCAGGCGACAGCCTGACGGACGAAGAGGTGGAAGCGCAATTCGCGGCACGGCGCGCGGCGGCCACCCGCTCCGAATGAAGGTCCGCTGGTCGGCCCAGGCCCGACACGACCGCGTCGCCATTTGGGACCATATCGCTGCCGACAATAGCGATGCCGCTATCCGGATGGACAAGGCGTTTAGCGACACGGCCCGACGACTGGCCGACTTTCCTTTCATCGGCCACACGGGACTGGTTGCCGGTACGCGCGAAATCAGCCCCCATCGGAACTATCGGCTCGTCTATGAAGTGCGGGATGATATCGTCTGGATTCTGACCATCGTCCACGCCGCACGGCAATGGCCGCCAGAATGACGGGTTCCAGAAAAGCCATCCTTTCCCGTCCGCTATCGCACCCCTGCCCTTCTCATCGGCACAAACATGCCTCGGGGCTGTATTTTTGCCCCATCTGGCACTAAGGGACCGGCGCAAAGCCGTACCGCTCTTTGCCATAGGAAAGCCACAGCCTCATGACTGACGTCACCATCAAGCGCGCCCTATTGTCCGTGTCCGACAAGGCCGGCCTCATCGAACTGGGCGAGGCGCTTGGGCGTCATGGCGTCGAACTGGTGTCGACCGGTGGCACGGCCAAGGCACTGCGCGAAGCCGGCCTGGACGTGAAGGATATTTCCGACCTGACCGGCTTCCCCGAAATGATGGACGGCCGCGTCAAGACGCTGCATCCCAAGGTGCATGGCGGCCTGCTGGCCGTGCGCAACAATGCCGAGCATGTCGCGTCGATGGACGAACATGCCATCGGCGCGATCGACCTGGTAGTCGTCAACCTCTACCCCTTCGCCGCGACGGTCGCCAAGGGTGCGGACCGCGACGAAATTATCGAGAATATCGACATTGGCGGCCCGTCGATGGTCCGCTCTGCCGCCAAGAATCATGAAAGCGTCGCGATCGTCACCGATCCGGCCGACTATGCCCGGCTGATCGAGGAAATGGCGCAGAAGGGCGGCGCAACCAGCTACGACTTCCGCCGCCTGCTCGCGGCCAAGGCCTATGCCGCCACCGCCGCCTATGATTCGATGATCGCCAGCTGGTTCGCCTTCGCCGATCAGGGCACCGCCTTCCCCGAAACGCTGGCCGTCGCGAGCAAGCTGGGTTCGACCCTGCGCTATGGCGAAAATCCGCACCAGTCGGCCGCGCTCTATCTGCCCGTCGGCCCGTCGGCGAAGGGCATCGCCCAGGCCGAGCAGATTCAGGGCAAGGAACTGAGCTACAATAATTATAACGACGCCGACGCCGCGCTGGAGCTGGTCAGCGAATTTCGTGATGGCCCGCCGACCGTGGTGATCGTGAAGCACGCCAACCCCTGCGGCGTGGCCACCGGCGAGACGCTGATCGAAGCCTATGAAGCCGCGCTCGCCTGCGACAGCGTATCGGCATTTGGCGGCATCATCGCCGTCAACCGCCCGCTCGACGGCCCGACCGCCGAAGCGATCAGCGGCATCTTCACCGAAGTCGTCGCCGCGCCCGGCGCCGATGACGAAGCCAAAGCGATCTTTGCCAAGAAGAAGAATCTGCGCCTGCTGCTGACCGGCGACTTGCCCGATCCGGCCCGCCCCGGCCTGCAGATCAAGAGCATCGCGGGCGGCCTGCTGGTCCAGAGCCGCGACAATGGCCAGGTGACGCAGGATGCGCTGAAGGTCGTCACCAAGCGCGCGCCGACTAGCCAAGAATTGAAGGACTGCCTGTTCGCCTGGACCGTGGCCAAGCATGTGAAGTCCAACGCCATCGTCTATGCCAAGGACGGCAGCACGGCCGGCGTGGGCGCGGGCCAGATGAACCGCCTCGAATCCGCACGCATCGCCGCGTGGAAGGCGAAGGACGCCGCCGAAAAGGCCGGCTGGGCGACGCCGCGCACGATCGGATCGGCGGTCGCCTCCGACGCCTTCTTCCCCTTCGCCGACGGCCTGCTGGCCGCGGTGGAAGCCGGCGCGACGGCCGTGATCCAACCGGGCGGCTCGATCCGCGACGACGAAGTGATCGCGGCTGCGGACGACGCCGGCCTCGCCATGGTCTTCACCGGCATGCGCCACTTCCGCCACTAAAAGCTGTTGCGGGTGCGAAGGCAAAGTCTTCGCACCCGCAAAAATCGCGGAAAACCGCCAATTTTTGTGAAGTGGCCTCTTTTCAACCCTGCCGGGCACGCTTATTTATAGGGGCGACCCTACTTCCACGTCAGACGTGGGGCGAACGATAAAAACATGTTCGACAGGAGATATAGGATGACCAGAAAGACGTGGGTGGCGCTGGCCGCCACGATGGCCCTTGCGCTGCCCGGCGTGGCGAGCGCCGGCAGCAACGACATGGATGTGGTGGTGGACGGCCATGCCGGCACCGAAACGCGCAGCATCGCCGTGTCGGTGGCCGACCTCAACCTTGCCAGCACCAACGGCATGCGCCGCGCCGATTCCCGCATTGTCCGCGCGTCCAAGCAGGTATGCGGCTATGTGAACGGATCGGTCCTGCCCGCTACCGACGGCTATCGCGATTGCTATGGCAGCGCGATCGACGGGGCGCGCGCCGATCTGAGCACCCTGGCCCAGCGCCAGAGCTAGAGCGTTTTCTAAACAGGTGGAACCACCTGCTGACTCGGAAAACGCGGCAAACCAAAAACTTGGAGCAGCCGAGCCGATGCAATCGCATCGGCTGCTCCAAATCGCCGAATCATTTCCCCACGAAGGGAAATGGCGAGGGCCGTTCCACAATATTGGAGCGGCCCTTTGTCGTGGGCAGCCCGTCATGCTTACCGCCTATTAACCACTCCTTAGAGGATTTCCTTCAGTCCCGGAGGCACGAAATATCTCTCGGGGAACTGCCTGCCATGCCGCGTACCGATCACAGCGTCGACGTTGCCATCATCGGTGCCGGCCCGGCCGGGCTGACCGCCGCCTATCTGCTGACAAAGCAGGGACTTAACGTCACGGTGATCGAGAAAGACCCGGTCTATGTCGGCGGCATCAGCCGCACGGTTGAACTGGACGGTTTCCGATTCGATATTGGCGGACACCGATTCTTCTCCAAGTCGCAGCAGGTCGTCGATCTGTGGAATGAAATCCTGCCCGACGATTTCATCCAGCGTCCGCGGATGAGCCGCATCTATTATGAGGGCAAATTCTACAGCTATCCGCTTCGCGCGTTCGAAGCGCTGTGGAACCTCGGCATCTGGCGCTCGACGCTCTGCATGGCGAGTTTCGCCAAGGCCCGGCTCTTCCCGAACCGCAACGTCCGCTCCTTTCAGGACTGGACCGTCAACGCGTTCGGCCACAAGCTTTTCTCCATCTTCTTCAAAACCTATACGGAGAAGGTGTGGGGCATGCCCTGCAACGAAATGTCGGCCGACTGGGCGGCGCAGCGGATCAAGGGCCTGTCGCTCTGGGGCGCGGTGGTCGATGGGCTGAAGCGCAGCCTTGGCCTCAACAAGAAGCCCAATGACGGCATGGCGACCAAGACGCTGCTGGAGACGTTCCGCTATCCCCGCCTTGGCCCCGGCATGATGTGGGAAGCCGCGCGCGACAAGGTGGTCGAAGGCGGCAACCAGGTGCTGATGGCGCACAGTTTCAAGCGGCTGGAAGAGGATAAGGCGAACGAGCGCTGGCGCCTGATCGCGACCGGTCCGGATGGCGACGTCACCATCGATGCCGCCCATGTGATTTCGTCGGCGCCGATGCGCGAGCTGGCGGGCCGTATTCACCCCCTGCCCGAGACGCTGCCGCAGGCGATGGAGCTGAAATATCGCGACTTCCTGACCGTGGCGCTGATGGTGAAGGGGGAGGATATCTTCCCCGACAACTGGATCTATATCCACGACAGCAAGGTGCAGGTCGGCCGCATCCAGAATTTCCGCAGCTGGTCGCCCGAAATGGTGCCCGATCCTTCGCTGGCCTGCGTGGGCCTCGAATATTTCTGTTTCGAGGGCGACGGCCTGTGGTCCGCGCCCGACGCCGACCTGATCGCGCTCGCTACCCGCGAAATGGCGCAGCTTGGCCTCTGCAGCCCCGACGATGTCGTGGGCGGCGCAGTGGTGCGTCAGGAAAAGGCCTATCCCGTCTATGACGACGATTATGCCGCCAATGTGCTGGCGATGCGCAGCGAACTGGAAGCCCGTTACCCCACGCTGCATCTGGTCGGCCGCAACGGCATGCACCGCTATAATAATCAGGACCATGCGATGATGACGGCGATGCTGACCGTGCGCAACATCGTCGCGGGCGCGCGCGTCCATGACGTGTGGCAGGTCAATGAAGATGCCGAATATCATGAGGCTGGCGATGAAGGCCAGGACGCCGACGCACAGGCTGCCCTGTCCAGCGTCCGCGCGGTCCCTTCGCGCCTGAAGGCCGCCTGACGCGCATGACAGCGCGGATCGGCGCGCTGCTGGCACGGTTGATGTTCGCCCGCTATCTGCTGGCGAGCATCTGCGCGCTGGGCAGCGATTTCGCCACCTTCCTGATGCTGGACCATGGCGGCGCCGCGCCGATGATGGCCGCGCTGGGCGGCTATCTGGTCGGCCTGATCGTCCATTGGATCATTTCCGTCCGCTTCGTCTTCGACCTGACGGACGGCCCGACGCATGCGCAGCGCATCGGCTTCGTCCTGAGCGCCGGTGTCGGCATGGGCATCACCATGGTGCTGGTCGGCGCGCTGAGCGCCGTCGGCATCCTGCCTGCCATTGCCAAGCTCTTGTCGGTGCCGGTCAGTTTCCTGTCCGTCTATGCGATTCGCAAATATGGCATTTTCGCGCGCGCCTGACGCCCCGCGCGCCACCTTATGGGCGCTGCTGCTATGGCTGCTGTGCAGCATGGCGATGCTCTGGCTGTTTCGGGGCGACCTGCCGACGCTGGGCTTTCGCGATCCTGATGATGCGATGCGGCTGGCGCAGGTGCGCGACTGGATCGGCGGGCAAGCCTTTTGGGATGTCAGCCAGCATCGCGTGAACCCGCCGGTCGGCGGCCCGATGCACTGGTCGCGAATCGTCGACATGCCCATCGCGGCGTTGATGCTGCTGCTCACCCCCATGATCGGCGCGGCCGGCGCGGAACTGGTCGCCTGCGCCACCGTGCCGCTGCTGTTGCTGGGCGGGCTGACTGCCGCCCTGTTCATCGCCGCGCGCCGCGTGGCCGGCAGTGGCATCGCCCTGCTCGGCGTCGCGCTGCTGCTGACCGCGCCCAGCATATTGGTGCAATTCACCCCGTTGCGCATCGACCATCATGGCTGGCAGATCATGCTGGCGGCGCTGGCGCTCTGCGGCGCGATCGATACCCGGCCCCTGCGCGGCGGCATCGTCGCGGGGCTGGCGATCGCCCTCTGGCTCCAGATTTCGAGCGAGGCGCTGCCCTATGGTGCGCTGTTCGGTGCTACTTTCGCCCTGCGCCACTGGCATGCGCGCGATCAGGCGCCGCGCTTCATAGGCTTTGCGCTGACATTGGGCGGGGCCGCGCTCATACTGCTCGCCCTGTTGCGCGGGCCGCAAGCCTTGCTGGCGCGCCAGTGCGATGCCTTGTCCTTCGTCTATCTCTGGCCGCTGGTCGCGCTGGCGCTGGCGACGGCGATCGCGGCCCGGCTGATCGGCACCGCAACCGCCCGATCCCGCTTCCTGATCGCCGCGATCGGCGGCGGGGCAGCCATCGCCACCTTCCTCGTCACCGGCGGGCCATGCCTGTCGGGCGATCCCTTCGCCGCGCTGGGCCCGGTGGCCTACCGGCTCTGGTATCTGCAAGTCATGGAAGGCCGGCCGATCTGGGAACAGAGCCTGTCGATGCAGGGCGTTATCCTGCTGCCCCCGCTGCTGGGCCTTGGCGCCAGCCTGATGGCCGCGCGGCACACCCATGGCGAAGCGCGGATGCGCTGGCTGACGCTGCTGATGCTGCTGGCCGGCGCGACCCTTGTGTCGTTGCTGGTGATGCGGGCGCTGTCGGTCGCCCATGTCTTTGCCCTGCCCGGTATCGCCTGGCTGTTGCTGCGCCTGTTCGACAAGGCGCAGGCATCCCTCATGGCGCTGGTGCGGGTGCTGGGGTCGGTCGCGCTGGTATTGCTGACGCCTGCCGGCCTGTGCGCCGCCTGGGTGGCCATCGCCGCCAAACCGGAGCCTGCCAAGGCCGTCAGCGCCAATTGCCGCGCAGCCTCCGTGCTGGCCCCGCTCAAGGCGCTTCCCACAAGCACCCTGTTCGCGCCGCTCGACCTTGGCCCCGACATTCTCGTCCAGACGCACCACAGCGTCATCGGCACCGCCCATCATCGCAACGCGGCCGGCATCACCGCCGTGATCGAAGGTTTCGTCGATGTGCCCGATCAAGCGCGCATCGTGATCGGCCGAACCCGCGCCCGCTACATCCTGACCTGCGACGGCCTGACCGAATATCGGCTTTACGGACAGGAAAATGCCAAGGGGCTGGCAGCGCTGCTCGCCAGGGGCAGGATTCCCGCCTGGCTGGAACCGATACCCACCAAGGCGCCATTGCGCCTCTATCGGATCAAAGCGGACTTCAAAATGCGCTAAGGATCAACGGGTCGCCGGCCTGAACAGCCGCTTCCACCAGCTGCCGCCCGACTGCATCACATGCCGGCGGAACAACAGCACGCCCACCCGGATGATCAGCGCCACGAAGCTCACCTGCCAGACCAGAGCGACCAGATGCGGCCAGACCGCCCCGTCCTGCGCCGCCCGCGCGATCATGGCGAAGGGCGAACTGAACGGGAAGATGCAGGCCGCGACCTCCGCCGGCGACCCCATATGATCGACCGCATAGCTGGCGAAGAAGAAGATCAGCATCTGCGCCATGGTGATCGGCATGTTCAATGTCTGCACCTCACGCACCGTCGCCGCCTGCGCCCCGATGCCCAGGAAGAGCGAGCCGAGCAGCGTATAGGCCATCGCGAAATAGAGCACCGCCAGCAGCAGGAAGAGCGGCCAGCCCACCGCCGGCGCCGGCAACGGCCCGCCCCCGCCATGCAGGCCCAGGAAGATGGCGAAGGCCGTGCCGCCCCAAAAGGCGATGCCCACGAAACTCATCGCCAGCATCGCCATCAATTTGCCGAGGAAGATCGCGTCGATCGGCACGGCGGCGGCCAATATCTCGATGATCTTGTTGGTCTTTTCCTCGACCAGATTGGACAGGATCATGCCCGCGAGCAATATGGTGAGGAAGAACATCACCACCTGCGCCACCCGGCCGATCAGCAAGCGCGCCTGCGCCTGCGCGCCCAGGCTGGTCGTCACTTCCTGCCGTTCGACGGTCACGAATTTCAGCGTGCGTTCCGTCAGGGCCGCCGTGGACAGAAGGCTGATATCGCCCTGCAACTTGTCCAGATCCTCCGCCTTGCCGGTCAGCACCGGGCGATTGAGCGAACCGGACAGGATCGCCACCACCTCCGAATCCGGCCGGGCCAGCTGGATGCGCGGCGCGGGTGCGGACGGCACCGTGCGCAGGCGGGGCAAGGACTGGTCGCCCATCCGCTGCGCCAGCCGATCATGCGCCCGCTCCAGCGCGCCCGCGTCCGCCGCCGACATGGCGACACCCACGATCGGGCGCAGATCGGTGCTGCTGATCTTGTCGCCCAGCCCGCCAAAGGCAAAGCCGATCAGGATCGGCAGCATCGGCCCGAGCAGGAACAGGATGAAGGTCCGCGACAACACGACGGCGGTAAAATCCCGCCGGGCGATGACGAAGGCGGCGCGCCACAACTGCATCATGGCTGCACCTCCTGCGTCCCGTCACCCTGCATCTGTCGCGCCGCCGCTTCGCCTGCGATCGCGACGAAGGCGTCGTGCAGGCCCGGCCGCTCGATCGACAGGCTTTCGATTCCCGCCTGCCCGTCGATCAGCGCGCGCAACAAGGGTTCGATCCCTTCGTCGGGCAGGGCGAAATGCCATGTCCCCTCCTCCGCCATCGTGTCGGCCGGCAAAGCGCGGCGCCAGGCGCCATCGCTCGTCCGCGTGCGCAGCCGCACCTGCGACCGCAGCCGGTCGCGCGCGTCGCCCGGCGTCCCTTCGAACCGGATGCGCCCGCCCGCGACGATGGCGATCCGCTCGCACAGCCGATCGGCATGGGCGATGACATGGGTGGAAAAGAGGATGGTGACGCCATCGCGCGCCTGCTGCCGAATCAGCGCCTCCAATTTCTCCTGATTGATCGCGTCGAGACCGGAAAAAGGCTCGTCCAGTACGATCAGCCGGGGACCATGGACGATGGTGCCGAACAGCTGCACCGTCTGGGCCATGCCCTTCGACAATTGGCGGATCGGCTTGTCCATAGCCGCGCCCATGCCATGCGCGTCCAGCATCGCCTTCGCCCGCTTGCGTCCCTCGGCCAGCGGCAGACCACGCAGCGCGCCCATGAAGGCGACCGCTTCATAGGCCTTCATCGAGGGGTAGAGGCCGCGCTCTTCGGGCAGATAGCCGACCTGGCTCGCCATGCGCAGCGGCTGCGCCTCGCCCAGCAGGGTGCGATGCCCTTCATCCGGGTCGATGATGCCCAGCAGCGTGCGCAGCAGCGTCGTCTTGCCCGCGCCATTGGGGCCGAGCACGCCATAGATGGTGCCCGCCGGCACGGCGATGTCGATGCCATCCACCGCACGGAAGCTGCCGAAAGTCTTGACAAGCCCATGCCCCTCTACGGCATAGGCCGGGATGGAGGCGGGGGACGAGGCCGTTATGTCGCCGATCATCCCGCCCTGATAGTCTGGACCCGTGCCCGTGCCTATTAAAACCTTGGCCGAACCCTTGGAACAGCGCCTGAAGGCGGAAGCGGCGCGGCTGGGCTTTGCCGCCTGCCGCATCGCGCCCGCCGATGTCGCGCCCAGGACCGGGGAGCGGCTGCGCCAATGGCTGGACGCGGGCCATCATGGCGACATGCTGTGGATGGAGGATCGGGCCGAGCAGCGGGGGTCGCCCAAGGGGCTGTGGCCCGACGTGCGCAGCGTCATCATGCTCGGCATGAGCTATGCGCCGGGGCGCGATCCGCTGGCGCTGGCCGATGTGCCCGACCGGGCGCGCTTTTCGGTCTATGCGCAGGGCAAGGATTATCATGACGTCGTCAAGAAAGCGCTGAAAGCGCTGGCCCGCTGGCTGGTGGAGCAGCAGGCGGGGAGCCTGAAGGTGTTCGTGGATACGGCGCCGGTGATGGAAAAGCCGCTGGCGCAGGGCGCGGGCCTAGGCTGGCAGGGCAAGCATAGCAATCTGGTCAGCCGCGACCATGGAAGCTGGCTGTTCCTGGGCGCCATCTACACCGAAATGGCGCTGGAACCCGATGGCGGCGAGCGCGACCATTGCGGCAGTTGCAGCGCCTGCATCAACGCCTGCCCCACCGACGCCTTCCCCTCCCCCTATGTCGTCGATGCGCGGCGCTGCATCTCCTACCTCACCATCGAGCATAAGGGGCCGATCCCGGAGGATTTGCGCGCCGGGATCGGCAACCGCGTCTATGGCTGCGACGATTGCCTGTCGGTCTGTCCGTGGAACAAGTTCGCCGACCATGCGGCCGCGAACAAGGCGTTTATCGGCCGCGCCGAACTGGCCGCGCCGGCGATCGGCGACCTGCTCGACCTGGACGACGCGACCTTCCGCGAGATTTTCTCCGGTTCCCCGATCAAGCGCATCGGCCGCAACCGCATGGTCCGCAACGCCGCGATCGCGGCGGGCAATAGCGGTGACACGCGTTTGCTGGCGCGGCTGGAGGCGCTGGTCGCGGACGAAGACCCGGTCGTGGCGGAAGCGGCGACATGGGCGATCGGGAAGCTGACGGGGTAAACGGCGGGGAAAGAGCGGCCGGTATTTCTCCCCTCCCTGCTAAGGGAGGGGCTTATAGCTGGTTTCGCCTCGTCCCATCGGTCCAAGCAAAATCCTTCCAATGTAGGATTGGCTCTGATCTATCCTCATGGATGGCCCGGCTTTTCCCCTCCTGCCCACAGCGGCAATCGCAGGCGCAAGCGCGCACGCTTCGCGGAAGCCTTGGAGAGGCGTTGGTAAAGCCTTGGGAACGCCTCGCGAGCGCGTTGCGAGCGCTTCGGGGCGAAAAGCCGTGTAACGGTGTGAACTTTGCCGCCGCGATTATTTCGCCTGCAACGCCGTGGCGCAGGCGGCCGGATCGACGTCGGTGCCCGTCGGGCTGCGCGCGTCGACATGGGTGACGACCGGTTCCTTGCCGCGCGCAGGCGCGTAGAGATAGGCGTCGAGGATGCAACGGCCGTTGGCGAACTGCAATTTGCGCACCGTCGTCTCGCGAATGTCGAGCCGGGGTTCGCCGAACATCTGGGTCAACCGCCGCGCGTCGGCGCCCATCAGCGGTCCCTGCTTCATGAAGGCGCTGGCCGGGGGGCCGGGCGGCGGCGCGATCGGCCGGGCGGGCGGCACCACCGTCCCGGCGCCGCAGGCGGCCAGCGGCAGGGCCAGCAGGGACGTCAGGCCCGAACGGAGGGTCTTCATGATGTCTTCGTCTTTCGGCCCAGCAGCATGTGGACCGCCATAGCCGCGCTGAAGATCGGCGCAAGCAGGTTGGCGACCGGCACCAGGAACAGAAGCGCCGAAACGAGGCCCATGAGCCACCGGCTGCTGCGACTGAGCGGCGGGAGGGTCGGATGACGCGGCTCCACCATGTCGGCCATGTCGCGGCCGAGCAGATAGGCGTTGAGCGCCAGAAACAGCCCGATCGTTCCCACCCCCGTCACCAGCAACAGGATATAGGCGGGCAGCGCGAGCAGGTTCCAGCCGACCGTCCGGGCGACCGATCGACAGGCGAAGCGCAGGCTGCGCGCCCAGCCGACCGGACGCGCGGTGACATGGGGATAATCGTCGCGCTCCACCGCCTCGATAATATCGTCGGCGAACAGGCCCATCACCGCCATCGCGGTGGCGCGGAACAGCAGCCAGCCGGACGCGACCATCAGCAGGGCTGTCGCCGTCGCCTCGCCCCAATTGCCCCAGCTGCCGCCTCCCCAGCCGAAATGCAGGCGCAGCGCGTGGAAGCCAAACCAGAAAGCGGCCGCCAGCCCGGCGAAAAGCAGCAGGGTCAGTATGATCGTCTTGATCAACAGGCGCAGCGCTGCGCCGTGAAAGATGGAGGGAAAGGCGCGCAGGGCAGCGGTCAGGACCATCGCCCAGCTATCCTACCGCCCGGCCATCAGGTCAATCACCGGCGTTGCAGGGGAAAGTTGCATGGGGCCGGCCGGACCGGTAAAGGCCGTGAAATTTTATTTCTTCCATCAGACTAAGGATAGTGCGTGACCGCTTCTGCCCCCACTTTGGATGTCGTCGCGATCGGCAACGCCATCGTCGACGTGATCGCCCGCAGCGACGACGCCTTTCTGGCGCAGCATGCCCTGACCAAGGGCGGCATGCAGCTGATCGACGCCGACATGGCAGAGACGCTCTATGCCGATATGGGCCAGGCCAAGGAAATCAGCGGCGGATCGGCCGCCAACACGCTGGCTGGCCTGGCGGCGCTGGGCAAGAAGTGCGGTTTCATCGGTCAGGTCAATGACGACCAGCTGGGCGCGGTCTTCGCGCATGACGTCCATGCGCTGGGCATCCGGTTCGACACGCCCGCGGTACAGGGCGACATTCCGACCGCCCGCTGCCTGATCCTGGTGACGCCGGACGCGCAGCGGACCATGAACACCTTCCTGGGAGCCTCGCAATTCCTGCCCGAAGCGGCGCTGGACCTGGACATGATCCGCTCGGCCGGCATCCTGTATCTGGAAGGCTATTTGTGGGATCCGGCCCAGCCGCGCGTGGCGATGCGCGCCGCGATCGAGGCCGCGCATGACGCCGGCCGCAAGGTCGCCTTCACCCTGTCCGACAATTTCGTGATCGACCGCCATCGCGCCGACTTCATCGACCTGATCGAACAGGGGCTGATCGACATCCTCTTTTCGAATGAGGGCGAGATCCAGTCGTTGGCGCAGGTCGACGATTTCGATGCCGCGCTGGCGCGCTTCGCCGACAAGGTGCCGGTGCTGGTGTCGACCCGCAGCGAAAAGGGCGCGGTCGCCATCGTCGACGGCGTACGCCATGAAGCGCCAGCCGCCCCCGTCGCGCAGATCATCGACACGACCGGCGCGGGCGATCTGTTCGCCGCCGGCTTCCTGGCCGCGCATATCGACGGGCGCAGCGTAGAAGATGCGCTGGCGCTGGGCGCCGCCGCCGCCGCCGAAGTCATCTCCCACTGGGGAGCGCGCCCCGAGGAAGATCTGGGCGTGATCCGCGACAAGCTGTTCGCCTGACCTGACCGAAAAAGGCCCGCCTCTCCATCGAGAGGCGGGCCTTTTTTTTATGCGGGCTTCTGCTTGCGGAACAGGGCGCGGTCGTCGGAGCCGAAGCCCCAGCGCCAGATGACGAGGCCGTAGGCGCCCAATATCGCCCAGACGCCCACCGCCAGTTCGACCCATTCGAAACGGGCCGGCAGAGCGACGAAGCCCGCCCCGACGATACAGGCCACACCCGCCGCGCTCAGCAGCGGCCAGCGCCAGGCGTTGATCGGCGCGTCGAGCAGGCTGGAAAGCAGCCGCGCCTTGACGAAGGCGCTCACGCCCAGCGCCAGACAAAGTGCCAGCGCCGGCGCGGCGGCAATCCACATGACTTCCATGCCCAGCGCCCGCGCCGCGAAGATCAGGGCGAAGCTGAAGGCCGCCTGCAACCCGATCATGAAGAGGGAGATCATGAGATTGCGATGGCGGGCGATATAGACCAGCGCCGATTCGCTGACGACTGCGGTGGCCGCGACCACTTCGGCCAGCAGCAGGAAGGCGAGCGCGCCGGTGCCGCCCACGAAATGCGGACCGACCAGCCCCATCACCGCTTCGCCCGGAATGCCGAGCGCCAGGGCGATGCCCGCCTGCGCCGCGATGATCCAGAAGCCGACCTGGCTGACCTGCTTGGCGATGGCGGCCAAGTTGTTTTCCGCCAGGTTGCGGGTGATGACCGGGCCGAGAATCGGGTCGAAGCTGGTCTTCAATTTCTGCGGCAGCGACGCGACCTGCTGCGCGACATAATAGATGCCGATCACCGCCGGGCTGACGAACAGGCCCAATATCGCCATGTCGAGCCGGCGCGATCCCCATTCGACCCCGTCCGCCGCCGCCAACGGCAGGTTGCGACGGGCGAGGCGCCAGAGCCGGCCCGGATCGGGACGCCAGCCGGTGGGCCGGCCATAATGGCGGATCATCGGGATGATGGACGCGACGAAAGCCGCGATCATCGACACGGCATAGGAAAGGATGAGGCCGTCGCGGGTCGAGTAGAAAGCGAAGGCGAAGGCGCCGATGCTGATCGTCCAGGGTTCGATGATGGACCGCGCCCGGACGGTCGCGCCGACATCGAAGCGATAGGCGCAAGCGGCCAGCGCCACGTCCGATCCCGCCACGCCGATCACCACCAGCGCCAGCAACCGGTCGAGGCCGTTGATGCTGCTGTTGGGAAACATCGCCTGCGGAAAGGCGATGAGGATCGCCGAACCCAGCAAGGCCGCGAGCAGGGTCACGACCATCGCGTCGGTCACGACATGATTATGCGGCCGTTCCGTCTGCGACAATGCGCCGGCCAGGCCGCGCTTCAGGCCCAGCGTCGCGATCTGGGCGACGAATTCCACCACCAGCACGGCATAGGCGAAGCGGCCCAGCGCTTCGGCGCCATACCAGCGCCCCGCGATGAACAAAAATGGCAGGCGCGCGGCCAGCCGCAGCAGGAAACCGAAGATATTGGTCCGCCCGCCCTTGGCCAGAGCGGCGATATCATCCTGATCCTTGGATGGAGACGCCTCTGTCGCCAACGAACTGTGAACCCCTTGTGTCATTCTCTGTTGCTATATCTGTTCGTTGTAGGCGCAATGCAGCGGCAGCGCGACGGGTTATTCAGGGCGCAGCGGCCGGGCGAGCAGCGCGTCGATGACCTGCGCCAGCGGCGCGGCCTCCGTCAGCAGGGCGCAGACCGCCTCCACCACCGGCATTTCGACGCCAGCGGCGCGGGCGGCATCGCGCAGGACGGGCGCGGTATGCGCCCCTTCCGCCACGGTGCGACGGTTGGACAGGAGGTCGGCGGCGCTGCCGCCTTCACCCAGCCCTTTGCCGAGGGAAAAGTTGCGCGAATTGGTGGAGGAACAGGTGAGGACGAGGTCGCCCAGACCCGACAGTCCGCCCAGCGTTTCCGCCCGCGCGCCGCGCGCCAGGCCAAAGCGGGTCATTTCGGCAAAGCCTCGGCTGATCAGCGCAGCGCGGGCGTTGAGGCCCAGGCCCGCCCCCTCCGCAACACCGCAGGCGATGGCCAGCACATTCTTGACCGCGCCGCCAATCTCCGCGCCGATGACGTCGTCCGACAGATAGGGGCGGAAGGCGGGCCGGGCGATCCGGGCGGCCAGGCGCTGACCCAGTTCGCGGTCTTCGCAGGCCAGGGTGATAGCGGTCGGCAGGCCCTTCGCCACTTCATGGGCGAAGGTGGGGCCGGACAGGACGGCGATGGGCGAGGTCGGCTGCGCCTCTTGCGCGACCTGCGACATGAGCAGGCTGGTGCCGGCCTCTATCCCCTTGGAACACAGGACGAGCGGGACGCCTGCCGGCGCCTGCGCGACGACGCTGCGCAGATGTTGGGCGGGGCTGACCACCAGCAGCAGGTCGCAATCCGACAGATCGGCCATGCTGCCCGTCGCCGCGATCGAAGGCGAGAGCGGAATATTGGCGAGATAGAGCGGATTTTCATGGGTGCGATTGATCGCATCCACGACATCGGGCTCCAGCGCCCACAGGGCGACCGGCTGGCCGTCGCTGGCCAGCAATTGCGCCAGCGCCGTGCCCCAGGCACCTGCCCCTATGACTCCAGCCTTCATGCCTTCACTCCTGCTCCACGCGCCTTTTCCGCCGCCGGGTCGAGCGGCCAGCGCGGCCGGGCGGGTACGGTCAGATCATCGACAAGGCCGACCGCATAGCGCTCCGCCCCGGCCCAGGCGATCATCGCCGCATTGTCGGTACATAGCCATAGCGGCGGCGCGACGAAGGGCAGGTCATGCGTTGCGGCCAGCTGTTCGAGCGCGGTGCGGATCGGTTGATTGGCGGCCACGCCGCCCGCCACGACGAGCGCAGTGACGCCCTCGCTTGTCGCCAGCGCACGGCGGGTGCGGTCGATCAGGCAGTCGATCACCGCCTGCTGGAACGATGCGGCGATGTCTTCGGTCGCATATTGGCCGGACTGGACCGCGCGCATCACCGCGCTTTTGAGGCCGGCGAAGGAGAAATGCGGTTCGGCCGTGCCGACCAGCGGGCGCGGCAGCGGCACCGCCTTGGGATTGCCCTGCGCCGCCGCCTTTTCCACCTGCGGACCGCCGGGATAGCCAAGGCCGAGCAGCTTGGCCGTCTTGTCGAAGGCTTCGCCCGCCGCATCGTCGATCGTGGTGGCCAGCCGCGCATAATCGCCCGGCCCCTTCACATTGAGCAACTGGCAATGGCCGCCCGATACGAGCAGCAACAGATAGGGGAATTGCAGCGTCGGATCGGCCAGGCGCGGCGAAAGCGCATGCCCTTCCAGATGATTGACCGCGACCAGCGGCTTGCCGGCCGCATGGGCGAGCGCCTTGCCGGTGACGAGGCCGACCATCACGCCGCCGATCAGCCCAGGGCCAGCAGTCGCCGCGATCACGTCCACGTCCGCCAGCGTCATCTTTGCGTCGGCAAGCGCCGCCTCGATCAACGGGCTGAGCGCTTCCACATGAGCGCGGGCGGCGATTTCGGGGACGACGCCGCCATAGGGGCGGTGCGCTTCCTCCTGCGTGGCGAGGCGATGCGCCAGGATTCGGCCATCGGCCGTCACAAGCGCCGCCGCGGTTTCGTCGCAGCTCGATTCCAGGCCGAGGATGATGGTCATTGTCGCTTCCATCTAATGCCCACGGCCATTAGAGCAAGCCGCATATGCTTTTCACTGATCGACCGTTGCGCCTCGGCACCAGAGGATCGCCCCTGGCACTGGCCCAGGCCCATATGACCGCCCGCGCCCTTTGCGCCGTCCATGGCTGGGCGGAGGATGCCGTACAGATCATTACCGTCCAGACCAGTGGCGACCGGATACAGGACCGGGCGCTGGCCGATATCGGCGGCAAGGCGCTGTGGACCAAGGAACTGGACCGGGCGCTGGTTGCCGGCGAGATCGATTTTGCAGTCCATAGCATGAAGGATGTGGAGACGCTGCGCCCGGACGCCTTCCGTATCGCCGCCATGCTGCCGCGCGCCGATGTGCGCGACCGGCTGGTCGGGGTGGAAAGTTTCGACGCGCTGCCTGCCAATCCGCTGGTAGGGACGAGTTCGCCGCGCCGCGCCGCGCAGGTGAAGCGGTTGCGGCCCGATGCGACCATCACCCTATTTCGCGGCAATGTCGCGACCAGGCTGGCCAAGCTGGCGACGGGCGAGGTGCATGCGACTTTGCTGGCGGCGGCGGGGCTGGACCGGCTGGACCAGAGCGATGTCGGCGTGACGATTCCGATCGACCTGATGCTGCCTGCGCCGTCGCAAGGCGCAGTGGGGATCGAGACGCTGGCCGCCAACGATGCCGTGGTAGCGGCGCTGGCGGCGATCAATGATCGCGACACGTTCGATGCGGTGATGGCCGAACGCGGCGTGCTGAAGGGGCTGGGCGGCACCTGCCATTCGCCGATCGCGGCACTGGCGCGGGTGGAAGCTGACGGCCTGTATCTGATCGCCGAGATCATCAGCCCGGATGGGCAGGAAACGGTGCGTGAGGAAGCGCGGCTGCTGCGTGGCGACGAGCCGGCGGCCGAAGCGATCGGCTTTGGGCTGCTGGAGCGGGCCAGCCCGGCGCTGCGCGCGCTGTTCGAGGGGTGAGGCGCGTCCTGATCCTGCGCCCCGAACCGGCGGCGGGCAGGACGGCGGCCAAGGCGGCGGCGCTGGGCCTGGATGCGCGGGTGCATCCGCTGTTCGCGCCCCAGCCGATCGACTGGGCGCCGCCGGTGCCGGAGGATTTCGACGCGCTGCTGCTGACCAGCGCCAATGGCGTGACGTTCGCCGGGCCGGCGCTGCTGCATTATCGCGGCCTGCCAACCTATGCGGTGGGTGCCACCACGGCGCAGGCACTCACCGAGGCCGGCTTTCCTACGGTCATTGCCGGCGATAGCGACGGCAGCGCGATCGCGGCGCGGATCGCGGGCGACGGACATGGTCGGGTGCTGCATCTGGCCGGCACGACGGTCGCGCCGATGGAGATAGGGCCGCTCGAACTGACGCGGATCGCGGTGTACGGCATGACCGCCCTGCCGCCCGATCCGGCGCTGATCGCCGACGCGGTGCCGGGGTCGATCCTGATGGTCCATTCGCCGCGCGCCGCCGTGCGGCTGGCCGAACAGATCGGGCGGGAAGGGCGGAAAAGCCTGCATATCGTGGCGATCAGCGCGACGACATTGGCCGCGTGCGGCCCTGGCTGGGCCACCGGGCAGGCCCCTGCCCTGCCGCGCGATGACGAGATGCTGGCCCTCGCCCTTCGATTGTGCGAATGACGGGGCAATGACAGACGAAAGGGTCCGCATGAACGACGAGGATGGGGTCGGCACGATCGGCGCCGGACCGCCGCCCGCGCGTCGGCGCAGCCTGTTGCCACTGCTGATCCTGACCCTGCTGGCCTTTGCGCTGGGCGTCGTGCTGACCGTCTGGGCCTGGCCGCAGATCCAGCGCCGCTGGGGCGACCAACAGCCTCAGCCGGCCACGCCTGCGCCGGTGCAGGGCCTGATCGGGGCAGGCAATCCGGCCGTGGCCGCCCGCCCCCTGACCACCGATGCCGCGCAGATGCTGGACGGGCGCGTCATCCAGCTGGAGGAACGGCTGAACCGTATTACCGTCGAAGCGCAGGCCGCGTCGGGCAATGCCGCGCGGGCCGAAGGGCTGCTTGTCGCCTTCGCCGCGCGCCGTGCGCTCGATAACGGGACGCCGCTCGGCTATATCGAGGGGCAGTTGCGGCTGCGCTTCGGCCAGGCCCAGCCGCGCGCCGTCGCCGCCATCATCAACGCCGCGCGCGAGCCGATCACGCTCGCCGATTTGCGCGGCGGGCTGATGGACGTGTCCACCCAGTTGACGACGCCCCCGGCCGATGCCGGATGGTGGGACGCGCTGGAGCATGAGGCGCGCGAGCTGATCACCATCCGCAAGGCATCCACCCCCTCCCCCCGGCCGCAGGTGGCGATGGACCGGGCGCTGCGCTATATCGACGGCGGCCGGGTCAGTGCCGCGCTGGCCGAAGTGGAGCGGATGCCGGGCCGGGCCGTGGCGGACCGATGGATGCAATATACCCGCCGCTATCTGGAAGCGCGGCGCGCGCTGGACCTGATCGAGACGGCGGCGATCCTGGAACCGCGGGAATTGCGCGGGACCGAGGGTGCGGCGGTAAATCAGACGTCGCCTCTCCCCCCTTAATTTCCTGTCACAAACGACGAACCGTTGATCGCATGAGGCGAAACCCATAGACGCGTCCTGCGTTGTCACGATAATGTCATCGTTTCCCGCCGCGAAACCTGCGGCGGGGTTCAGGGATCATCATCGTCGTGCCGCCTTACGCTCAAGCTGTCAGCAGTTTCTGGAAAGATCGCCTCGCGCCCGGACCGCGCGCGGCGCAGCTTCCGCCTGTGCAGCAATTGCTGGGCAATCTGAGCGTGCCATTCGACCTGAAACGGACGCGGGCGCAGGCTGCCCTGCTGGCCGGGCAAATGCAGGGCGATGGACGTAACATATTGTTGATCCCCGGCCTGATGGCGTCGGAACAGCGTATGGGCTGGCTGCGCGATATTTTGAACGCGGCCGGCTATGCCGCGCATGACTGGGGCATGGGCCGCAATTTCGGACCGAAGCCTGATAGCCTGGACAAGATCGACCGGCGCGTGGACGCGATCCGCAAGCAGACCGGCGCGCCGGTGACGCTGGTGGGCTGGAGCCTGGGCGGGCTTTACGCGCGCGAATATGCCAAGTTCGCCGCGCACAAGGTCGGTGGCGTGGTGACGATGGGCACGCCCTTTTCCGGCGATCCGCGCGCCAATCATGCCTGGCGGCTGTATCAGCTGGTATCGGGTTCGCCGGTTGATCGCCCGCCCTTCCCCTGCACCCGCGAAGCCAAGCCGCCGGTCCCGACCGTGGCCCTGTGGTCGAAGCGGGACGGCGTGATACTGCCGGAATGTTCGCGCGGCCGGGCGGGCGAGCGCGACAAGGCGATCGAGGTGGATTGCACCCATATGGGCTTTGCCGCGTCGCCCGAAGGCATTGCGGCCGTGGGCAAAGCGCTGGACGCGCTGGGGGCCTGAAAAGGTCACGGATTCGACCGACAGGGTCATTGCACCAAAGTTCACACCGTCGATGCGGGCGTGTTTTTGCGCCTTCGAGCCGGAATCGCGACGACCGTGCGCCGCCGACGCGCCGGGGCTGCGCCTGTTGGGTCATGGGGACGCGACGGCCACGCGGCGGGGACGCGCCGGATAGGTCACAGGTGCGTTCCTGTTGTTGGGTTGCATGCGGGGACGGGCGGCGGTGATGGGCAGACTGGTCCATCCTTCAGGACAGATCAGGCGGAATCCTATTTTGGAAGGGAAATAGGAGGGGCGAGGCTTTCTCAACCGCGATTGGTGCGGAAGGGGGAGGATAGTTGGGGAATGGCTGAATTGGGTGGGAAGCAGACGGCCCGGTTTCGCGCTGGAAGCGCCTATATTTGTTCGCGCGGAGGCGCAGAGACGCGGAGGAGTCATGCCCAGTCTCCGCGTCTCTGCGCCTCCGCGTGAACATTTTGGCCTGCGGCGCCGCGTCAGCGAATGTCCGCTTTTGCTCGTTGATGCCATAGCTTCATTTGTCACGCCGGGCCTGACCCGGCATCAATTGTGACGGACGAAGATAAGCGGGATCCCGGGTCAAGCCCGGGATGACGATGACGAAGGGGCCTTGCCTGATCGGCAGTCGCGTTTAGGCTTGGAGCCGTTGCAACGCCTCATCCCTGCCGATCAGGGGCAAAAGCTGCGCCATGTCCGGGCCGTGGTCCAGCCCGGTCAGGGCGCGGCGCAGGGGGAGAAAGAGGGCCTTGCCCTTGCGACCCGTCTCTTCCTTCAGCGCGTTGGTCAGCGTGCGCCAGATGTCGGCATCGAAGGCAGTGTCGGAGAGGATGCGATGCGCGCTGGCGAGGAAATCGCGATCGTCTTCCGCCACTTGTGGGGCGGTGATCGGGCCGGTCACGATGCGCCACCAGTCGGCTGCGCCTGCCACCGTTTCCAGATTGGGGCGGATTGCCGCCCATGCCACCGCGTCCACGCCGTCGGGCAGGCGATCGGCCACCGCTTCATGGGGAAGCAGATGAACGATCTTCTGGTTGAGGGTCGCCAGTTCGGCTTCGTCGAAGCGCGCGGGGGCGCGGCCGAAATGGGCGAAGTCGAAACTGTCGATCAGGGGCTGCATATCGGCGAAGGGTTCGATGGGCTGTGAACTGCCGAGACGCGCGAGCAGGGAGGCGACGCTCATGGCTTCAAGGCCAATATCGCGGAAATGGGCGACGCCGAGCGAGCCGAGGCGCTTGGACAGCTTGCCCTCGCTGCCGGTCAGCAGCGCTTCATGGGCGAAGGCCGGGAGTTGCGCGCCGAGCGCGATGAACATCTGGATCTGGGTCGCGGTGTTGGAGACATGGTCTTCGCCGCGCAGGACGTGGGTGACGCCCATGGCGATATCGTCGATGACCGAGGGGAGCATGTAGAGCCATGAGCCATCGGCGCGGCGGATGACCGGGTCGGACAGCAATTTCGGGTCGAAGCGCTGGTCGCCGCGGATCAGGTCGGTCCAGACGATCGGCTGGTCATGGTCCAGCTTGAAGCGCCAGTGCGGCGTGCGGCCTTCGGCTTCATAGGCGGCGATCTGGTCCGGGGTCAGCGCCAGGGCGGCGCGGTCATAGACCGGCGGCAGGCCGCGCCCGAGCAGGATCTTGCGGCGCAGGTCCAGTTCCTGGCTCGTTTCATAGGCGGGGTAGACATGGCCGGATGCCTTGAGCGCTTCGAACCGCGTTTCGTAGAGGGCGAAGCGGTCGGACTGTTTTTCCTCGCCGTCCCAATGGAGGCCGAGCCATTGCAGGTCGGCTTTGATCGAATCCGCATATTCGGGGCGGGAGCGTTCGAGGTCGGTATCGTCCAGGCGCAGCAGGAATTGGCCACCGGACTTGCGCGCCCACAGCCAGTTGTGGAGCGCGGCGCGGATATTGCCGACATGGAGGTTGCCGGTCGGCGATGGGGCGAAGCGGGTGATGACGGTCATTATCTGATCCTAAACCCGTTCGGTTCTCGACAAGCTCGAACCGAACGGGTTGGGGTTGGTTAGATGCTGCGGAAGCCGTTGGTGATCGGATAGCGGCGATCGCGGCCGAAATTGCGGATGCCCAGCTTTACGCCGGGGGGCGACTGGCGGCGCTTATATTCGGCGATGTAGAGCAGGCGCTCGATACGGGCGACCGTCTCCTTCTCGAAGCCGCGCTCGACCAGCTTGTCGACCGACAATTCCTCCTCGACCAGGCCATAAAGGATCGGGTCCAGTATTTCATAAGGCGGCAGGCTGTCGTCGTCGCGCTGATTGTCGCGCAGTTCGGCGCTGGGCGGCTTGGTGATGACGCGTTCGGGCATCACCGGGCCGGACGGGCCGAACCCTTCGCCCAGCGACGGCATATTGTCGTTGCGCCAGCGGCAGAGGTCGAAGACGGTGGTCTTGTACGCGTCCTTCAGCACCGAATAGCCGCCCGCCATGTCGCCATAGATGGTGGCATAGCCGACCGACATCTCGCTCTTGTTGCCGGTAGTCAGCAGCATATGGCCATATTTGTTGGAGAGGCCCATCAGGGTGACGCCACGGATGCGCGACTGGATATTCTCTTCGGCCAGATCGCGGCTGCGCCCTTCGAAGACGGGGCCGAGCATCGTGTCGAAGGCGGCGACGGCCGGCTCGATGGGGATGGTGTCGTAGCGGACGCCGAGCAGGCGTGCGCATTCGACCGCGTCATCCAGGCTTTCCTGACTGGTGAAGCGCGAGGGCATCATCACGCACCAGACCCGGTCGGCGCCCAGCGCATCGACCGCGACGGCAGCGGAAAGGGCGGAATCGATGCCGCCCGACAGGCCCAGCACCACGCCGGGGAAGCGGTTGCGGTTCACATAATCGCGCAGGCCCAGCACCATGGCGTTGTAGATATCGGCCGGGCGCGGATCGAGTGCGTGCTGCTCGCCGGGCAGGCAGACCCACTGGCCGTCCCATTTCTCCCAGGTCGTGAGCACCAGCGCTTCCTCCCAATCGGGAAGCTGCTGCGCGACGCTGAGGTCGCCGTTCATGACGAAGGAGGCACCGTCGAACACCAGTTCGTCCTGTCCGCCCACGCGGTTCAGATAGACGAGCGGCAGGCCGGTTTCGCGGACGCGGGTGCCCGCGACGGCGTTGAGACGGCGATCGTCCTTGTCCACTTCGAACGGGCTGCCATTGGGGCTGATCAGGATTTCCGCGCCCTCGCTGCGCAGATGCGCGGTGACGAAGGGGAACCAGATATCCTCGCAAATGGGGATGCCGATCTTCACGCCCTTGAAGATGATCGGGGCAGGAAGGGGACCGGGGGCGAACAGCCGCTTTTCGTCGAAGGTACCGTAATTGGGCAGTTCGCGCTTTTGGCGGATGGCCGTGACGGCGCCATTTTCCAGCAGCGCGACGACGTTGAACAGCACGCCTTGCGAGGCGACGACGGTGCCGACCAGCATGGCCGGGCCGCCGTCGGCGGTTTCCTGCGCCATGCGGTCCAGATGATAATTGGCCTGATCGAGCAGAGCGGGCTTGAGCACCAGATCCTCGGGCGGATAGCCGATCAGTTGCAGTTCGGGATAGACGATCAGGTCCGCGCCCTGCGCCCGCGCGCGCCATTCCAGCATGGCGTCGGCATTGGCTTTGGGGTCGCCCATATATTGGGTCATCTGCGCGAGCGCGATCACGAGTTTTTCGGTCATGTCCGCGCCCTAGAGCATTTTTCGTTACAGCGAAAATGCTCTGTCTTTCGATGCCGCATTTTCGAACCCAAGGCCCGCTTCGCACACCTTCTCAAAATGGCTGGTCCATTTTGCCCTACGGCGCAAAAGCGCCTTTCCACATGCGCCATGCGCCGCTAAAGGGGCCGCGTTTCGCGCATCGTCATCAATTCGTCACGCCAATTAGCCTGGGGATTTTCGCCATGAAACTCATGACCGGCAACTCGAACAAGCCGCTTGCGGCCGCCATCGCCGACTATATCGAAATCCCCCTGACCGACGCCAGCGTCCGCCGTTTCGCGGACGAGGAAGTTTTCGTGGAAATTCATGAGAATGTCCGCGGCGAAGACGTGTTCGTCATCCAGTCGACGGCCTATCCGACCAACGACAATCTGATGGAATTGCTGATCATGATCGATGCGCTCAAGCGCGCGTCGGCCAAGCGAATCACCGCTGTCGTCCCTTATTTCGGCTATGCCCGGCAGGACCGCAAGCCCGGCCCGCGCACGCCCATCAGCGCCAAGCTGGTCGCCAACCTGATCACCACGGCGGGCGCCGACCGCGTGCTGTCGGTCGACCTGCATGCCGGGCAGATCCAGGGCTTTTTCGACATTCCGACCGATAATCTGTTCGGTGCGCCGGTGATGTCAGCCGATATCCAGGCGCGCTTCGGCGACAAGAATATCATGGTCGTGTCGCCCGACGTCGGCGGCGTGGTGCGCGCCCGTGCGCTGGCCAAGCGGCTGGACAACGCCCCGCTCGCCATCGTCGACAAGCGCCGCGAGCGCGCCGGCGAATCCGAAGTGATGAACATCATCGGCGACGTGAAGGGCCGTTTCTGCATCCTGATCGACGATATCGTCGATTCGGCCGGTACGCTGTGCAACGCCGCCGCGGCGCTCAAGGCCCAGGGCGCCGAAGACGTGATCGCCTATGTCAGCCATGGCGTGTTGTCGGGCGGCGCGGTTGCGCGCGTCGATGCGTCGGAGCTGCTGGAACTGGTCATCACCGATTCGATCCAGGGGACCGAGGCGGTGAACACGTCCAAGCGGATCCGCCACCTGCCCATCGCCCCGCTGCTGGGCGAAGCGATCAAGCGCATCGCGGACGAGAGTTCGGTGTCCAGCCTGTTCGACTAAAAGGAGAATGGGCTAGCGAACGATCCGGGGGATCGTTCGACCGAACTGCGTCGGTGTCCAGCCTGTTCGACTGAGGACGGCGTTACGCCGCTGGGAACAAGACCAGCGGCGTCGCACAAAAGAGAATCAGCGCGACGACGATGCGCTGGCCGCGCGATATGCCGAGCGGCTTGCCCTGCCAGACCATGGGGCAGGTCAGAATGGCGAGGCCGATCAGCATATCGGACAACATCGCCGAGCCGCCGATCGGCATGTCCTGCCGCAGCGCGAGTCCCGCAAACAGAGCGATGAAGCTCAATATCCAGCCGACCATGGCCATAGACGTGCCCCTTTTCCGATCGGAAGGTAGAACGGCGGGGTTGCCGAAGACTTAATCGGTCCAGGGATCGTAGCTGCCGAAACTCCACACATTGCCTTCGGGATCGAGCGCGGTGTAGCCGCGCCCCGGATAACCCGGATTGTCATGCGGTTCGTCCACCACCACCGCGCCTTCGTTGCGGGCATGGAGGCAGTGGGCGTCGGGATCCGGCACGACGATATAGACGCAGGCCGTGATGCCGCCGAGATCGCGGGCGGTGGACCAGGTGTAGAGCGATTCGCCCTCCATATCCTTGACGCTGCCCAGCATGATCATGCCGTCGCCCAGGGTCAGCTGGGCATGGTGGATGATCATGGGGTCAGCTTCGTCGGGATGGACGGCGTGGCGGGCAAAGCCGAAGGCGGCCCACAGAAAGTCGATCGCGGCAGGGGCATCGGCATAGCGCAGGCATGGGATGACGGGCGAACCGGGCATGTTCCTCTCCTTCTCTCTTGCGCCGTTCAGTCTAGCGCAAAGCCGGCGCAACCGCTAGGCGAGAGGCATGACCACCCGCGACGACCTGGCCCTTGCCAACCGCCTTGCCGACGCCGCCGGCGCCGCCATCCGCCCCTTTTTCCGCGCCCGCTACGATATGGAGATCAAGGCGGACAAATCGCCGGTGACGGAGGCCGACCGCGCCGCCGAAGCCGCGATCCGCGCGATCCTGGAGAAGGAACGCCCGGATGACGGCATCATCGGCGAGGAATATGGATCGGTCCGCGAGGATGCGGAGCGGGTGTGGATACTCGATCCAATCGACGGGACGCGCAGCTTCATCGCGGGGCGGCCGATTTTCGGCACGCTGATCGCGCTGACGCAGGGCGGCTGGCCGACCATCGGCATCATCGACCAGCCGATCGCGCAGGAACGCTGGGCCGGGATGAGCGGACAACCCACGACCTTCAACGGCAGGCCGGTGCGCACACGGGCCTGCAAGGCGCTGGAGGGGGCAGGCATCGCCACCACCAGCCCGCACCTCTTCGCCGAAGGGGACGTGCCCCATTATATGGCGCTGGTCGCCGCCGTGTCGGGCGGATCGCCGCGACAGGGGCCGGTCTATGGCGGGGATTGCTATAATTACGGGCTGCTGGCGTCAGGCTTCCTCGACATCGTCATCGAATCCGGCCTGCAAAGCTATGACTTCGCCGCGCTGGTGCCGGTGGTCGAGGGCGCGGGCGGCCTGATGTGCGATTGGAATGGCGAGCCGCTGACGGCGGACAGCGAGGGCCATGTGCTGGCGCTGGGCGATCCGGCGCGGCTGGAAGATGTGCTGGAAGCGCTGCATGCGGCCGGGCATGATCATGGCCATCATCACGGTCATTAAAGCTTGGCATTGAGATGCTGCCGTAAAAAGGCGGCGAATCGCTTGCCTTTTGCAGCATAGGCCCCTATGCGCGCCGTTCGCGATATTCAGTGGGACCGCCCGGCTAACTAGGGCTGCCGGGGCTGTCTGTAATCGTCGCGCCAACAAAGGAGACGAAAATGCCCAAGATGAAGACCAAGAGCGGTGTGAAGAAGCGCTTCAAGTTCACCGCCACCGGCAAGGTGAAGCATGGCGTCGCTGGCAAGCGTCACCGCCTGATCAGCCATAACGCCAAGTATATCCGTCAGAACCGCGGCACGTCCGTCCTGTCGGATTCCGATGTTGCCCATGTGCGCCTGTGGGCGCCCTACGGCCTGAAGTAAGGAGTAGAGGCACATGGCACGCGTAAAACGTGGTGTTACCACCAAGGCGAAGCATAAGCGGATTTTGGATCAGGCGAAGGGCTATTATGGCCGTCGCAAGAATACGATCCGTGTCGCTCGCCAAGCTGTCGAAAAGGCCGGCCAGTACGCTTATCGCGACCGTAAGGTCAAGAAGCGTTCGTTCCGTGGTCTGTGGATTCAGCGCATCAACGCCGGCGTTCGCGCCGAAGGCCTGACCTATTCGCAGTTCATGCATGGTCTGAAGCTGGCGGGCGTCGAACTGGACCGGAAGGTCCTGGCCGACATCGCGATGCACGAAGGCGAGGCGTTTAGCGCCATCATCGCCCAGGCGAAGGCTGCGCTGCCCGCAGCCTGAGCGGACTGATCGCAAGATCGTCTTAAAAAGGGCGCCGGGGCGGATGCTTCGGTGCCCTTTTTGTTTTTACTCGACCTTCGTTCGTGCTGCGCCTTTCGAGGCAGGCACGCGCCCTTCGACATTCAAGCGAGACAGGTGGCTCGCTTGAACAGGGCGAACGGAGCTTGGTTGAGCCTCAGCACCGAGGAACCATCCCATGTCGCTGCATCTCTGGTGGTTGTACGTTACGGCGGTTTTCCTGATTTCGGCCACGCCGGGGCCGAACATGCTGCATGTGATGACGCAGAGCATCGCCCATGGCCCGCGCAAGGCGCTGGCCACGATGGCGGGGCTGATGAGCGCGGTGCTGCTGTGCCTGGTCGCCTCCGCGCTGGGCCTTGGCGCGTTGCTGAAGGCGTCGCCGCGTCTGTTCGACGTGCTGCGCTATGCCGGCGTCGCCTATCTGGTGTGGCTGGGAATCAAGGCGTGGCGCGCGCCCGTCGGCGGTGGCGAGGCGCAGGCGACCAACGCCCGTTCGGCCCGCGCGCTTTATGGCACCGGCCTGTTGACCGGGCTGGCCAATCCCAAGCTGATCATCTTTGCCGCAGCGCTTTTCCCGCAGTTCATCGATCTGGCGCGGCCGTTCTGGTTGCAGCTTGCGATCCTGATCGTCAGCTTCGTGGTGATCGAAAGCTTCTGGTATAGCGTCTATGCGCTGGGCGGCTTGCGGCTGGCCCGCTGGCTGGCGCCGGCCAACCGGCAGAAGCTGTTCAATCGCGGCACGGGGTTGATGTTCATCGGTTTTGGCGGGGCGTTGCTGGGGGCGCGGGCTTAATATCGCCAACGTCGTCATTCCCGCGCAAGCGGGAACCTATCTCCCGAGGTTGCGATGAAACGCGAGATCAGTCCAACCGTGTACATCCTTGCGAGCCGTCGCAATGGCACGCTCTATACGGGCGTCACCGCCGACCTCATAAAGCGCCTCTATGAGCATCGAAACGGCTTGATCGAAGGCTTCACGAAAGACTACGGCGTCAAGCGCCTGGTCTGGTTCGAAACGCATGACAGCATGGACAGCGCCATCCTGCGGGAAAAGCGGATCAAGAAATGGAACAGGCAGTGGAAGATTGAGCTGATCGAAGCCGGCAATCCCGATTGGGACGATCTGGCGCTGGGCTTTGGCTTTGAGCCTTTGTCCTCTGTACGTAGCGAATGACCGGCAGGTCAGGAGATGGGTTCCCGCTTTCGCGGGAATGACGAAGGTTTGAAAATTATGACCGAAATTAGCGCATTGAAAGCCGGCCTGATCGCCGACATCGCCGCTGCCGGCACGCTCGACGCGCTGGAGGCGCTGCGGGTTGGGGCGTTGGGCAAGAGCGGGGTCGTGACCGGCCTGCTCAAGACGCTGGGCGGCATGTCGCCGGACGAGCGCATGGAAAAAGGCCCGCCGATCCAGGATCTGCGTGAGAGCGTGACCGCCGCGCTGGCGGACAAGAAGGCCGCGCTGGAGCAGGCTGCGCTCGACGCCAAGCTCGCGTCGGAGAAGGTCGACATGACCCTGCCGGCCGATCTGGGTACGCAGGGTTCGGTCCATGCCGTCAGTCAGGTGATGGACGAACTGGCTGAGATTTTCGCGGACTTGGGCTTTTCGGTCGCCACCGGGCCGGAGATCGAGGACGACTGGCATAATTTCACCGCGCTCAACATCCCCGAGACGCACCCGGCGCGCGCGATGCACGACACTTTCTACTTCCCGGACGAAGAGGGGCAGAAGCGGATGCTGCTGCGCACCCATACGTCGCCGGTGCAGATCCGCACGATGATGAACGGGACGCCGCCGCCGATCCGCATCATCGCGCCGGGCCGCGTCTATCGCAGCGACAGCGACGCCACGCACACGCCGATGTTCCACCAGATCGAGGGGCTAGTGATCGACAAGGGCATTACGCTCGGTCACCTGAAATGGACGCTGGAGACTTTCCTGAAGGCGTTTTTCGAGCGCGAGGATATCGTCCTGCGCCTGCGCCCCAGCTATTTCCCCTTCACCGAACCGTCGGTCGAGGTCGATGTCGGCTACACGCTGACCAATGGCCAGCGCGTGATCGGCGGCGACGGCGATGCGGCCGATGGCGGCTGGCTGGAAGTGCTGGGCAGCGGCATGGTCAATCGCCGCGTGATCGAGGCGTGCGGGCTCGATCCCGACGAATGGCAGGGCTTTGCCTTCGGCACCGGGGTCGATCGGCTGGCCATGCTCAAATATGGGATGAATGATTTGCGCGCCTTCTTCGACGGCGATCTGCGCTGGCTCAAACATTATGGATTCTCGGCGCTGGATGTGCCCACGCTGAGCGGAGGAGTCGGCGCATGAAGTTCACCCTGAGCTGGCTCAAGACGCATCTGAAGACCGATGCCGACCTGACGACGATCCTCAAGACGCTGAACGCCATCGGGCTGGAGGTCGAGGGCGTGGAGAATCCGGCGGACAAGCTGGGCGCGTTCAAGATCGCCAAGGTGCTGACCGCCGAGCGTCACCCGCAGGCCGACAAGTTGCAGATACTGACCGTCGACCATGGCGACGGCAATCCGTTGCAGGTCGTGTGCGGCGCGCCCAATGCGCGCGCGGGCCTGATCGGCGTGTTCGGGGTCGAGGGCGCGGTAGTGCCGGTCAACGGCATGGTGCTGAAGAAGACCGCGATCCGTGGCGTCGAATCCAACGGCATGATGTGCAGCTTCCGCGAACTGGAGCTGGGCGAGGATCATGACGGCATCATCGAACTGGCGGCCGATGCGCCGGTGGGTCAGGTCTATGCCGACTGGGCAGGGTTGAACGATCCGGTCATCGAAGTTTCCATCACGCCGAACCGGCAGGATTGCATGGGCGTGCGCGGCATCGCGCGCGATCTGGCGGCGGCGGGCCTCGGCACGTTGAACGCGATCATCGTGCCGACGATCGAGGGCGCCGGTCCTGGACCGGATGTGCGGACGGACGATGTGGATGGCTGCCCGGCCTTCTTCGCGCGGACCGTGCGCGGCGTGCGCAATGGCGCTTCGCCCGAATGGATGGCCAAGCGGTTGAAGGCGATCGGGCAGAAGCCGATCAGCACTTTGGTCGACATCACCAACTACATCATGATCGACCTCGGCCGGCCGCTGCATGTCTATGACATGGCGAGTCTGAAGGGCGGGCTGGTCGCGCGCAAGGGCAAGGCCGGCGAGCAGGTGCTGGCGCTCAATGGCAAGACCTACAGCGTCGACGAGACGATGACGGTCATCGCCGACGATGAAGCCGTGCACGACATTGGCGGTATCATGGGCGGCGAACATTCGGGCGCGCAGGACGGCACGACCGACGTGCTGATCGAATGCGCCTATTTCACGCCGGAGCGGATCGCGGTGACGGGGCAGAAGCTGACGCTGACGTCTGACGCACGCGGGCGGTTCGAGCGCGGAGTCGATCCGGCGTTTCTGGACGATGGCCTGTCGATCGCGACCGATCTGGTGGTGAAGCTGTGCGGCGGAAGCCCGAGCGAGGCGACCCGCGCCGGCACCCCGCCTGCTACGCCCAAGACCGTCGCCTTCAGCCCCGACCAGTGCCTGGCGCTGGCCGGCGTGGATGTGCCCGCCGACGAGCAGCAGCGCATCCTGGAAAGCCTGGGCTTTGTCGTCAGCGCCACCGGTGGCGGCGTCGAATATCAGGACGGCATGCCCGTCAGCGTGCCGGCCAGCTGGACCATCACGGTCCCGACCTGGCGCCGGGACGTCGATGGCTGGCCCGATATCGTCGAGGAAGTGGTGCGCATCGTGGGCCTGGACCATGTGCCCTCCACCCCGCTACCGCGCGTGCCGGGCGTCGCTCGCCCGACCGCCACGCCCGAGCAACTGGTCGAGCGTCGCGTGCGCCGCACGGCGGCTGCGCGCGGGCTGGCCGAAGCGATCAACTGGTCTTTCATTTCCGAAAAGGAAGCCGCTGCCGTAGGTGGGGGCGACTGGACGCTGGCCAATCCGATCTCCGAAGATCTGAAGGTCATGCGGCCTTCGCTGCTGCCCGGCCTGTTGTCGGCGACGAAGCGCAATGTCGATCGCAGCGCGACGAGCGTGCGGCTGTTCGAACTGGGCCGTCGCTATTTCAAGCAGGGCGAGCGGGCGACCCTCGGCTTCGTGCTGGCGGGTGAAAAGACCGCGCGCGGTTGGCAGTCGGGCAAAGCGCAGGCGTTCGATGCGTTCGACGCCAAAGGTGAAGTGATCGCGCTGCTGGCCGCCGCCGGCGCACCGGTGGGCAATCTCCAGAATTTCGGTGAAGCGTCCGCCGCTTATCATCCGGGTCAGTCGGGTACGTTGCGGCTGGGGCCTAAGGCAGTGCTGGCCGAATATGGCGTGCTGCACCCGTCGCTGGCCAAGCATTTCGGGCTGACTGGCACCGTCGTCGCGGGCGAAATCTTCCTCGACGCCATTCCGGGCAAGCGCAAGAGCGGCTTCATGCGCGCGCCCTATGCCCCGCCGGCCTTGCAGGCGGTGAAGCGCGACTTCGCCTTCGTGGTGCCGGAGACGGTCGAGGCTGACGCGCTGGTGCGCGGCGTGAAGGGCGCGGACAAGAAGAGCATCGTCGACGTGCGCCTGTTCGACGTCTTCGTCGGGCCGGGCGTGGAAGACGGTTTCAAGTCGCTCGCCATCGAGGTGACGTTGCAGCCGGGCGAAAAGAGTTTCAGCCAGGAAGAGCTGGAAGCGATCAGCGCTGCGGTGGTCAAGGCTGCGCAGAAGCTGGGCGGTAGCCTGCGCGGCTGACCCGGTTATCGAGGGACAAGATAAAGGGCGTGGTGAGCAGTCACCGCGCCCTTTTTTTCATCCGCTGGCCGTCAGCGTGTGCGGGAGCCGATATGAGAACGCCATACAGCCAAATCATGTAATCTGCCCCGGCGTAGGCCGGGGTCCAGTTCAGAGCGTGGGACTGGACCCCGGCCTACGCCGGGGAACGCAGCAGTATAAAAGCTCCGCTCGGTGAAGGGCATCGCTCAGCCCGGGCGGATGGGGTGCTGCTTACAGATCCACGCCCGCCGCGATCGCTTCCAGCTTGCGGATGCGTTCCTTGAGGTCGGCGACCTCGATCCGGGCGGCGGCGGTGGGGGGACCGCTGTCTTCGCTCTGGCCGTAGCGGATCAGTTCGGCGCGCTTCAGCTCCAGCCAGCCGTTCCAGCCGCGCAGGCCGGCGGCCGTGAGGATGGAAAGGCCGGCCAGGCTGGCCGCCGCCAGGGTGATGTAGAGATAGGGGTCTTGCATATAAGCCTCCCTGCCCGGTCAACCGACAATCAGTCGCGGTCCCGGAGTTTTTCGAATTCCCGCTCCAGCGCGGAGGAGCCGTCGGTCGCCAGCCGTTCCAGCACGGCGACGCGATCCTTGAGCGCCTTCACTTCCGCGCGCAGCCGTTCCGTTTCGGGGTCGGGGCCGCGCTGGATCAGCGTTTCGCCCTTGCCGTGGCGCACGACGCCATATTTGGCCTGCAATACCCGCGAAATTGCGATGATCGCCACGATAAGGACGACCATGGAAAAAGGATTGTCGATCATCTGTCTTGTCCCTTGATGATGTCGTGCGATCAGTTGGCGGGGCCGCGCAGCTGTTCGATCTCGCGATTGAGCTGGTGGCTGCTGTCGGTGACGATGCGTTCGACCACGATCAGGCGATCCTTCATCGATCCGATCTCCGCGCGCAGCTGGGCATTTTCCTGGCTCAGGAGCTTGATGCGCTCGACCATTTCCTCATTCTTCTGCGGATAGACCGCCTTGCCCCAGCTATTTTCCAGCGGGTAGCCGTTCTTGATGCGCAGCCATGTGGTGAAGATCCAGCCGCCGACCGCCAGCGATCCGACGATGACCGCCACGGGCGCAAAGGCTTCGAATGGAAACATGATGATTACTCCCCTTGCCTGGTCGGTCAGCGCAGTGCGTCGATGTCGCGCGCGGTGCGGGTGGCGGGATCGGTGGCGATCCTCTCCAGCACCGCGATGCGCTCTTCGAGACGGCTGATGCGGCCAACCAGCTTTTCGTTTTCGCTTGATAAAAGGTCGATTTTTCGACCGGCGTCAGGTTCCGTTCGATGAACGGTACCAGTCCACTCATTTTCCACCGGATAGCCGTGGCGGGCACGGACCCAGGTGGTGAACATCCAGCCCAGCGTCGACATGGCGATGATGGCGAGGACGAAGAAGGGACCACCGAAATTCATGACTGTGTCTCCCTGTTATACATCCCGACCGACGGTTCAGCGCAGGCTGTCGATCTCGTCGGCGAGGCGGGTGTTGCGGCTGGTATAATAGATTTCGATGTCGGCCAGGCGGCGGTCGATGTCGCGGAATTTGGACCGGACGTCGCGGGTGGAGCGCGTCGGGTTGGTGCGCACCCCCTGCCAGAATTTCTCGTCATCGCGGTCCGCATAGAGGCCGCTCGGCTTGTTTTCGGCGAAATAGGCGACGACGACATAGGCGATCAGGGTCCAGGGGAAAGCGCCCATCAGGGTGACGAGCACCGCCCCGACGCGAACCCAGGTCACGTCGATCCCGCTATAGTCGGCGATGCCGGAGCATACGCCCATCCATTTGCCATTGGCCTTGTCGAGGTAGAATTTGGTGCGGCGGGCGGTCATGTCAGCTCCTCCGGTCGAAATCGAAGCCATCGTCACTCGATGGGCGTTGCGGGCGAAATTCGGGATTGTCGGCCGCGACGATCCGTTCGACCGTCTGGAGCCGTTCTTCGAGACGACGGGCGAGAAGGTGGAGGTCGTCCAGCAGCTTCTCATCCTCGTCGGTGATCTTGGGCGCCTGCTTCCACTTGGTGACATAGTGGAAGATCAGCCAGGGCATGCCGATGAACAGCATGCCGCAGACGATGACGGGCAGGAAAACCTCTTCCATCGGATCAGCCTTCCCTGTTCATGCTGGCCTTGAGCGCGGCGAGATCGGCATCGACCTTGTCGGCCGACTTCAATTCCGCAATCTCTTCTTCCAGCGTCTTGGGCTGCGCGCCAAGGCTCATCGCGTCGGCGCGGCCTTCGGCCATATCGACGCGGCGTTCCAGCATGTCGAAACGGGCAAAGGCGTCGTTGACCTTTTCGCCGGCATAGGCTTCGCGGACGCGCAGGCGGTTTTCGGCGCTCTGCATGCGCGTGACCAGGCTGTTCTGGCGGGCGCGGGCTTCGCGCAGCTTGCCCTGCAACTTGGCGATATCCTCTTCCGAGGCGCGCAGCGCTTCGTCCAGCGTCTCGATCTCATGATTGAGGTGATCGGCCATGTCGGCGGCCTTCTGGCGTTCGACCAAAGCGGCCTTGGCCAGGTCTTCGCGATCCTTCGACAGGGCAAGCTGCGCCTTTTCGGTCCAGCTGTCCTGCAAGCCGTTCAGCTTGGCGATGTGGCGACGCATTTCCTTTTGATCGGCGATGGTGCGGGCGGCGGACGCGCGTACCTCGACCAGCGTTTCCTCCATTTCGAGGATGATCATGCGGATCATCTTCGCGGGGTCTTCCGCCTTGTCGAGAAGGTCGGTCACATTGGCAGCGATGATGTCGCGGGTGCGGGAGAAAATACCCATTTTAACGTCACTCCTGGTCGTATTTGGTTCAAGTGCCGGGGCGGGCGAGAGGGGGCAAGTCCCGCCCCGGCCGGGTGTGCGGCCTTACGCCAGATAGCGCAGGGTCGCGGGGGTCTGTTGCGTCGCGAGAATAGTGACTTCGCTGGCGCGCGCCGGGCCGACCGCCGAAAGGATCATGGTGGATCCGAACAGCACGGCGGCAATGGCGACCGACATCAGCTGGCCGATTTCGCGAACGCTGTTGCTCTGATTGGTCATGGTCATACTCCCTGAAACTTGGCCTTCATAGGTTCCGCGATTGATTGCGGATTGTCCCCAGCTTTGCAGAGGCCGTGCCAGTTTCAAAAAAATGGCGGATTTGTGCGGCTTTGAACGGTTTTTGGCATGACGGACGCAATAGGCCACTTGCCAAGGAGTGGGAAATTTCACCATAAGTTGGCGCATGGAGAAAAATACGCAGTTTGTCGGCCAGAGCCTCGCCTTTCTCGACGCGGTCGAGCAGGCGGGCCGCGCGGCCGAACTCAATCGGCCGGTGCTGGTGATCGGCGAACGCGGTACCGGCAAGGAGCTGATCGCCGAGCGGCTGCATCACCTGTCGCCGCGCTGGGGCGAGCCGCTGATCGTCATGAACTGCGCGGCCTTGCCCGAAACGCTGATCGAGGCGGAATTGTTCGGCCATGAACAGGGCGCCTTCACCGGCGCGACCAAGGCGCGGCCCGGCCGGTTCGAGGATGCCGATGGCGGGACATTGTTCCTGGACGAACTGGGTACGCTGTCGATGGCGGCGCAGGAACGGCTGCTGCGCGTCGTGGAATATGGCGAGGTCACGCGGATCGGCGCGTCGCGCGCGGTGCAGGTGGACGTGCGCATCGTCGCGGCGACCAACGAGGATCTGCCCGCCGCCGCCGAAGCCGGGCGGTTTCGGCCGGACCTGCTCGACCGGCTGAGTTTCGAGGTCATCACCCTGCCTCCTCTGCGCGCGCGGGAGGGGGATATCACGGTGCTCGCGGACCATTTCGGGCGGCGCATGGCGGCCGAGCGGGACTGGCCGCAATGGCCGGGCTTCACCGCAGCCTGCGCGGCCGAACTGGAAGGCTATGGCTGGCCGGGCAATGTGCGCGAATTGCGCAATGTGGTGGAGCGCGCCGTCTATCGCTGGGATGAGCCTGGGCGGCCGATCAGCCGCATCACCTTCGATCCCTTCGCTTCACCCTGGAAGCCCAAGCCGATGATGCCGCGGGCCAGTGCCGCACCGGCAGGCGATGCCCCTGCCCCGGCGGCCGTCGCGGCGCCAGCGATCGCGTTCGAGGATATCAGCGATCTGCGTGCGGCGGTGGACGGGCATGAGGCGGCCATCATCCGCGCGGCGCTGGACCGGTTCCGCTATAATCAGCGGGCGACGGCCAAGGGGCTGGGGCTGACCTACGACCAGTTGCGCCATTGTATGAAGAAACATGGGTTGAGCGCGGGCTGAAGACCAGCGAAGCGCCAAAAAACGCCGTCACCCCCGCGACCCGAAGGGCGACCGTAGGTCAACGCGGGAACCCATCTCTCAACGTCACATGATGGCGGGAAGGCCGGAGATGGATTCCCGCCTTCGCGGGAATGACGAGCGTAAAGACGGGGGTTAACGCGTAGGCACAGGCTCCGGTCCCGAATAGTCGTAGAAGCCCTTGCCGGTCTTGCGGCCGTACCAGCCGGCTTCGACATATTTGACCAGCAGCGGCGCCGGGCGATATTTGGGGTCGCCGGTGGTGGTGAGGAAGACGTTGAGGATTTCGAGCGCGGTGTCGAGGCCGACGAAATCCAGAAGGGTCAGCGGCCCCATCGGGTGATTGAGGCCCAGTTTGCAGCCCTGATCGATGTCGGTGACGCTGCCCACACCTTCGCCCAGCACAAACACGGCTTCATTGAGCATCGGCAGCAGGATGCGGTTCACCACGAAGCCCGGCGCGTCGAAGGCGTGGACCGTGGTCTTGCCGATCTTTGCGGCGAAACCCTCCACAGCGGCGACCGTCTCGGGCGAGGTGGCAAGGCCGCGAATGACCTCCACCAACACCATCACCGGCACGGGGTTGAAGAAATGGACGCCGACGAAGCGGCCGGCATCCGGCGCGGCCTGCGCAAGGCGGGTGATGGGGATGGACGAGGTGTTGGTGGCGAGGATGGCGTCGGGGGCCAGTATCTTGCCGACATTGGCGAAGATGGCGCGCTTCACCTCTTCCCGCTCGGTCGCGGCCTCGATCACCAGTTGCGCGCCGGCCAGCGGCGCGATGTCGCCGGCGGGCGTGATGCGGGCGAGCGCGGCGTCGGCGTCGGCCTGGCTGATCTTTTCCTTTTCCACGGCGCGGGCGAGCAGCTTGGCGATGCCGGCCAGCCCCTTTTCCGCGCGGGGCAGGTCGATGTCCGACAGTATGACTTCATAGCCCGCCTGCGCCGCGACCTGCGCGATGCCTGCGCCCATCTGACCCGCGCCGATCACGCCTACCGTCCGAATATCCGTCATGCCTGTCTCTCCATTATGACTGCACACGTCTTTAGCTGCACTGCCGCATCTGGGCTACCGCACATTACATCGGGCGATGGAATGTGCCGTCATGGCGGACGGATTGCATAAGGCCGCTATTTCCGGCTTTGCGCTGCGCGGCGGCCATGGTTAAAAGCCCGGCATGTCTGTTTCCGAAATGATGCCTGCGCCGGCCACCGGACGCTTCATTGCCGCCGTGCATCATTTCCCCGTGCGCGTCTATTTCGAGGATACCGACCTGTCGGGCCTCGTCTACCACGCCAATTATCTGCGCTATATGGAGCGCGCCCGGTCCGACATGCTGCGCGTCGCGGGCATCGACCAGCGTGCCAATCATGAAGGGGGTGCGGGCGTCTATGCCGTCACCGACCTTCAGATCAAATATCGCCGCCCCGCCCGGCTGGACGACGACCTGATGGTGGTGAGCCATGTGACGGCGGTGCGCGCCGCCAGCTGTGTCATTCATCAGTCAGTCAGGTGCGGCGCGGAAGAGTTGACGAACGCCAGCATTTCCGTCGCCTGGCTGACGCCGCAGGGTCGCCCGCAGCGCCAGCCCAAGGCCTGGACCGACATTTTCACCCGCCTGTTGCAAGGGGAAGACCTTCACCCATGACGCTCAACCTGCCTGCCGGCGCCATTACCGACGCCGCGACCATTTCCCCGCTGGCCCTGTTCCTTCAGGCCGACATCGTCGTGAAAGGCGTGATGCTGGGCCTGTTGCTGGCCAGCATCTGGACCTGGGCGATCATCATCAGCTTCAGCTTCAGCCTGCGCAAGGCGAGCAAGGAAAGCCGCAAGTTCGAGGCGGATTTCTGGAAGGCGGAGGATATCGACCGCTTTTATGAATCGCGCGGCAAGACGGAATTTCCGGCGGCCAAGGTGATGGCGGCAGGCGTCACCGAATGGCGCCGGTCCACCGCGCAGAAGGTGATCGACCGCGACGGCACGCGCGACCGGCTGGCGACGTCCATGTCGAGCACGATCGCGTCGGAAGTGGATCGGCTGTCGGATCGGCTGAACATTTTGGCGACGGTCGCGTCGGCCGCGCCTTTCATCGGCCTGTTCGGTACGGTGTGGGGCATCATGCGCGCCTTCACCAGCATCGCGGCGGAGCAGGATAGTTCGCTGGCGGTCGTGGCGCCGGGCATTGCAGAAGCGCTGTTCGCGACCGCCATCGGCCTGTTCGCGGCGATCCCGGCGCTGATCGCCTACAACCGGTTCAGCCATGGCATCAACCGGCTGGAAGCGGGACTGACCCGCTTTGCCGACAGTTTCTATGCGACGTTGAGCCGTGAGCTGGAGGCGCAACGGTAATGGCGATGTCCGGTCCTCCCTCCGCCCGGCGCGGACGCGGGCGTGCGCCGATGGCCGACATCAACGTGACGCCGCTGGTCGACGTCATGCTGGTGTTGCTGATCATCTTCATGGTGACCGCGCCGCTGCTGGTGACGGGCGTGCCGGTGAACCTGCCGGAAACGCGGGCCAAGGGACTGGATGCGGACGCCAAGCCGACGATCGTGTCGATCGACCGCGACGGCGGACTGTTCATCAACGACGACCAGATCGGCGACGCAGACCTGCCCGATCGGCTGGCCGAGATCGCATCGGCCCATGCCGGCCAGCCCGAACCGCCGCAAATCTTCCTGCGCGCCGACACGGCGCTGGATTATGGCCGGGTGATGCGGGTGATGGGTGAGCTTAACCGCGCCGGCCTGAACAAGGTATCGCTGGTCAGCACCGACGCCGGCGGTGCGGATAGCGCCGGTTCGGACAGCGGCAGTTCAGAATAGGGGCCATAGGTCAGCAATATGGAGCGTACGGAAAAGATCGGCCTTGGCGTCGCGACGGCAGGACATGTCCTGCTGTTCGGGCTACTGTCTGCCGGTTTCCTGTCCACCCCCAACCCGTTGAAGCTGAAGTCCCCGCCGATGGACATCAGCTTGGTGGACGAGGTCGCGCTGCAATCGACCGCGCCGCAGATTTCGACCCAGCCCCCGCCCCCCAGCGTCGCGCCGGAGCAGGGACCGACCGAGGACGCCAAGCCTGCGCCCGAACCGGCCCCGGCGCCCGAACCGACGCCTGCGCCGCCAGAGCCCAAGCCGGTGCCCAAGCCCCTGCCCAAGCCGACGCCGCCCAAGCCGGTGGTGAAGGAGGTGCCGAAACCCGCCCCCAAGCCCGCGCCGCCCAAGAAAGAGGTCGCCAAGACGCCGGCCAAGCCCAAGCCGGCGCCGGAAAAACCCGCGCCCAAGGCGAAGCCCGCCCCGGAAAAGCCCGCCGCCAGGGCGAAGCCTGCGCCTGAAAAGCCCAAGGCGGCCGCCGCCGCGCCATCCAAGGCGAAGAGCGATGCCAAGGGCAAGAGCGATGCGCCGGCCAAGGCGTCTGGCGCCGGCAAGGCCGACAAGCCCAAGGGATCGTTGCTGGGCAAGGATTTCCTGAAAGGCATCGACAGCAAGGAGGATGCGCCACGCACCCCCGCGCCGCCGCCGGCTGCCGCCATGGGGCCGGCGCAGAAGTCGGCGCTGGACGCGGAATTGCGCCGTCAATTGAAGCCGCACTGGCGCCCGCCTTCGGGCGCGGATGCCGATCAGCTGGTGACACTGCTGGAAGTCCGACTGGACAAGAGCGGCGCAGTCATCGGCACGCCCGAGGTCATCGACCAGCAGGGCGTGACCGCCAGCAACCGACCGCAAGCCAAGCTGCATGCGGAGCGGGCGATCCAGGCGGTGAAGCTGGCATCCCCCTTCCGCAACATGCCGCCCGAATTTTACGACCAATGGAAATGGCTCCGGCCACTCCGCTTTGACGCGAGGCTGAACCGATGAAGACCAGCATTTTACGCCGCCTGGCGATGGCCACCGTCGCGCTGACCGCCATATTGTCAGCGCCCGCCATGGCACAGCTGTCGGTCGATGTGACCGGCGAGATCGACAGCAATGTCAAGGTCGCCGTGCCATCCCTGCCCGCGCAGCAGGATGTGGCCACGCCCGCCGGAACGGCCAGCGAACTGGGCCGCAAGATCGCCGAAGTGATCGCGTCCGACCTCAAAGGCTCCGGCCTGTTCGATCCTTCCGGGCCGGGCGGCCTGCCGGGGATCGCCTTTCCCGAGGTGACGAACCCGGTCTATGCCAAATGGGGCGCCTATCAGGCGCTGGTGCAGGGCTTCGTGCGCACGACCGGCGGCGAGGCGGACATTACCGTGGGCTGCTATCTCTACGACGTCGCGCTGAAGCAGGAATTGACACGGCAGGGCTATGTCGTTGCACCGCGAGACTGGCGCCGGGCCGCGCATAAATGCGCAGACGCCATCTATGCCCGCCTGTCGGGCGAAAGCCCCTTCTTCGACAGCCGCATCGCCTATATCGCCGAGAGCGGTCCCAAGGGGAATCGCGTCAAGCGGCTGGCCATCATGGATAGCGATGGCGCCAACCATCGCTTCATCACCAATGGCCAGTCGATGGCGCTGACGCCGCGTTTCTCGCCCGATTACAAATCGATCCTCTATGTCAGCTATCTGGGCAGCCGGGTACGGCTGTTCATCTACGACATCGGCGCCGGGCAGCAGAAGCTGGTGACGGAAAGCAGCAACGCGACCTTCGCGCCGCGCTGGTCGCCCGATGGCCGCAATATCCTGTTTTCGATGGCGGTGGCCGGCAATACCGACATCTATCGCGTGTCGGCCAATGGCGGCACGCCGGTGCGGCTGACCACATCGCCGGGCATCGACGTGGGCGGCAGCTATTCGCCCGACGGCAGCCAGATCGTGTTCGAAAGCGACCGGTCGGGCGGGCAGCAAATCTATGTCATGAACGCAGACGGCTCCAACCAGCGCCGGATCAGCCATGGCGGCGGCCGCTATGCGACGCCCGAATGGTCGCCGCGCGGCGACCTGATCGCGTTCACCAAGCTGTCGGGCGACTTCAAGGTCGCGGTGATGACGCCGAGCGGCGACAATGAGCGCATTCTGACCAATGGCTGGCAGGACGAACAGCCGACCTGGTCGCCCAATGGCCGCGTGTTGCAATTTTTCCGCACGACGCCAGGCAAGCAGGGCAGCAGCCAGGTGTGGCAGGTCGACCTGACGGGGGTGAACGAGCGCCGGATTCCGACGCCGCTCAGCGGTTCCGACCCGGCCTGGGGACCGTTGTTGCCGTAATCCTGCGTTCAGGCGGCGATGTTCATGGGGAACCTAGTCGTCTTGACAGCGTAACGAACTTCACGGACCCTGATGACGTCTTAGCGGGCGGCATAAAAAAATATCGAAGGAGACACCCATGAAACTGTCCCGGACCTTGGTGATGGCCACGGCGATCATCGCATTGGCCGCCTGTTCGAAGAAGCCGCCGGCCGAACTGCCCCCCGCCCCCGGCGGCACCGGCGGCACGACGGCCCCCACCGGCCCGGTCGGTTCGGGTGGTCCGGTCAAGGGCAGCCAGGAAGATTTCCTGGCGTCGGTCGCGGCCGACCGCATCTTCTTTGGCCTGGACCAATATGATGTCGATGCCGAGGATCAGGCGACCTTGCAGAGCCAGGCGGCCTGGCTGCGCCAGAATCCGTCGGTGCGCGTGACGATCGAGGGGCATGCCGACGAACGCGGCACCCGCGATTATAATATCGCTCTGGGCGAGCGCCGCGCCAATGCGGCCAAGAACTATCTCGCCTCGCTGGGGATCGATCCGGGCCGGCTGACCACCGTCAGCTACGGCAAGGAACGGCCGGCGGCGCTGGGGTCGGACGAAGCCAGCTGGGCGCAGAATCGCCGCGCGGTGACCGTCACCATCCAATATTGATCGTTTGATCGAGGCATAGAAAAGGCCCGCCGGTTCGCGCGACCGGCGGGCCTTTTTCTTGGCGGTGGACGGCCGGCAAAGGAACGGGCGGCGCTTAACTTCGCACAGTTCCCCCCAAGGTTGAAATATTAGAAGCGCAGTTGGACATAATCTATCAATCGCGCGTCCCTGTTTCCGGCATTCTATCATGGGCGATCGCAGATAGGACAGATCATCGACGATCTAATCCCATCCCATGATTTTAACCCGCTGTAAAAGCGGCTAGGCATGGCCGATGCAGAAGAGCGAGCCGAAGAAGAAACCGCCCACGATCAAGGAAGTCGCCGCCCATGCGGGCGTGTCGATCATGACCGCATCACGCGCGGTCAACGGCAAGGCGCTGGTCAGCGCCAAGGCGAGGCGGGCGGTGGATCTGGCGGTTAAGGCGCTGGGCTATGTCCCCAATGCGTCGGCGCGGGCATTGGCGGGAAGTGCGGACCGGCGGGTCGCCCTGCTCCACAGCCATTCGACCACGTCCGCCTATCTGGGCGAATTGCTGCTCGGCGCGATGAGCGAAGCGCCGCAGCGGCACCTGCATCTGGTGGTCGAGCAATGCGCGCCGGGCGCCTTTGCCGCCGAAATCGTCGAGCAGGTGGCACAGGCCCATGTCGCGGGCGTGATCCTGCCGCCGCCGCTGTGCGACTGGGCGGAACTGGTCGAGGGGCTGCGTGCGCGCGACATCGCCATCGTGGCCATCGCCACCGATCAGGATGTGCCCGACATGCTGAGCGTGAGCACCGACGACCGCCATGCCGCCTATGACCTGACCCGGCACCTGATCGAACTGGGGCATAAGAGGATCGGCTTTATCGAGGGCAATCCGCGCCACCGGTCGAGCGCGCGGCGATTGCAGGGCTATAAGGATGCGCTGGTGCATCATGCGCTGGACCTGGACGAGGCGCTGATCGTGCCGGGGGATTTCAGTTACCGGTCGGGGCTGGATGCGGCGGAGCGGTTGATGGCGCTGGACGAGCGGCCGACGGCGATCTTCGCCTGCAACGACGATATGGCGGCCGCCGCGATCACGGTGGCGCATCAGCGCAAGGTCAATGTGCCGGCCGAGATCAGCATTTGCGGGTTCGACGATACGCCGCTGGCCAGCGCGATCTGGCCGGCGCTGACCACCATTCGCCAGCCGATCCGCGACATGAGCCGGGAAGCGATCGGCCTGCTGGCGATGCGGTTCCGCAGCCAGGATGAGGGCGCGGACGGAGTGATCGGCAAGGTGAAGCTGGATTATCAGCTGATCCGTCGCCAGTCGGATGCGGTGCCGGCGCGGCATTGATGGATTAGAGAAACCCCATCTGCCGCAGCCAGGCTTCGCACAGGCGGGGCCAGAGCGATACCGGCAGGTCCGGCGTATCGAGCGCGAAGCCGTGCGGGGCGTCGGCAAAGATGTGGAGTTCCGGACTGGCGCCCGCTGCCGTGAGCGCGTCGTGCAAGCGGTGGGCGTTGGCGACCGGCACGACCGGATCGTTGCCGGCATAGACGATGAAGGTCGGCGGTGGGTCGGGCAGAAGCTGCGCGTCGGGCTGAAGCGCGTCGTAGAGCGCCTGTTTCTCCAGCGGCGGCAAGGGCGGCTTGTCCGCGATGATCGTGCGCCCCTTCGCATTGGTGGAGATGGGGGCGTAGCCGATCACGACTATGTCGGGCCGTTGTGGGGCCGCCTTACCCCATTCGGCCGGATAGTCGGCGATCAGGCAGGCGGCGAGATGACCGCCCGAGGAGAGGCCGACGACGCCCAGTCCTTCCGGCGCGAGGGCGCTGGCGCGTATCATCCGCATCGCCGCCAGTGCGTCATCCAGCGGCGCGGAGGGGCTGGTGCCTGCATGCGGGAAGCGGTGGATGAGGACGAAGGCGTGATAGCCGAGCGCGGTCAGCCAGCGCGCGACCTGCACCCCCTCCCGCCCCGCCATCAGCGCGGTATAGCCGCCGCCGCCCAGGATCAGCATCGCGCGGCCGTTGGGCGTTTCGGGCGCATAGCCGAGCAGGACCGGGCGATCGACGGCGGTCACGACGGCCTTTTCGGGGGCCTGTTCGGGCATCGCCGCTTCATCCGCCAGCATGAAGGCGCCCGTGGCCGCACCGTGCAGCGGCCAGACCAGATCAGCCCCCAGCATCAGGCGAGCCGGTTGCCGTAGCCGATGATGATGGTGGCCAGGATCAGCAGGCCGACCCCGCTCCATACCATGCGGCGAATGGCGGGGGCGGCGTCCTTCCATTCGCGGAAGGCGAAGCCCCATAATGTGCCGAATATGATGATCGAGGCCATGTGCAGCGTCCAGCTGGAAAAGCCGAAGCGGCCCATCTGGCTTTCGCCCATGGTGTAGAAGAAGAATTGGAAATACCAGGCGGTGCCGGCGAGCGCGCAGAGCAGGAAATTGGGGAGCAGCTTGGGGCGCTGACCCGATGCGTCGGGGGCGCCGACCCATTGGCCCGCCGATTTGTTCTTCACGATCAGCCAGCCGCACCAGAGCGAATTGGTGATGAGGCCGCCGAACATGACGAGGCAGAGGGTCGGCAGGCCGGTCCAGAGCGGGCCGGTGCCCGCGGCGGCGGACAGCGCCTTGACCGGCTCGCCCGCCGCCAGACCGAAGGCGAAGCAGCTGGACATGATGCCGGAGAAGATGGCGACGGCGATGCCCTTCCTGAAATCGAATTCGGCGACGGCGGCGGCTTTTTGCGCTGACGACAGCGCTTCATCCTTGCGGGCGCCGGCGCGGGCGACGACGACGATGCCCAGCACCGTGACGGCGAGGCCGAGGAGGACGATCTGGCCGTGCAGCGTGCCGGCGATTTCCGTCATGAAGCTGCCGTCGAATATGGGCGGGATCAGGGTTCCGAAGACGGTACAAAGGCCCAGCACTACCGCCATGCCGAGCGAGAGGCCGAGATAGCGCATCGTCAGGCCATAGGTCAGGCCGCCAAAGCCCCAGAGGATGCCGAAGAAGACGCACCAGCCGACTACCGAGGACGGCAGCTGGGCCATCACGCCCATCAGGTCGTTGGTCTGGACCGAGGCGAAGAACCAGGGGGCGACGACCCAGGAGAAGAGGCCGCCGGTGATCCAGAAAATCTCCCAATTCCAGCGTTTGACGCCGCGAAAGGGGACATAGAAGCTGGCCGAGGCGAAGCCGCCCAGCCAGTGGAAGAGGACGCCGAGCAGGGGATTTCCGATCATAGGTCCAGTCCCAGACGATAGAGGCGGTTGGCGTTGCCGGCGAAGAGGGCGAGGCGGTCGGCTTCCGGGAAATCCGCGACGATGGCGTGATAGGATTCCATATAGCGGTCGATCGGGCCGAACAGCTTGTCGGTCGGCGTGTCGCTGGCGAAGGCGCAGCGGTCGATGCCGAACAGGTCGATGGTTTCGCGGACCAGCGGTTCGATCGTCTCACGAGTCCAGTCGCGGCGGATGAAGCCCATGCCGGACAGTTTCACCGCGACATGGGGGAGCGCGGCGAGCGCCTTCATGCCCCGGCGCCAGTCATCGAGGCCATCGGCGTCGGTCAGGACCGGCATGCCCATATGGTTGATGATGACCGGAATGTCGGGATGGCGTTCGATCAGCGGGGTAAGGCCCGGCATCTGGCCCGGATAGCATTGCAGGTCGAAGGAGAGGCCATGTTTGGCGAGAAGCGCATAGCCGGCCTGCCATATCGGATCGACGGTCAGGTCGACCGGGCCATAGGTGCGCTTTGGATCGGGATGCCAGTTGACGATATGGCGGATGCCCTTGACGCGATGGTGCGCCGCCTGCGCGGCCAGAAGCGCGTCTACATCGGGGTCGTTCAGCGCGGCGAAGGCGACGAGGCCGGTGGGGAGGCCCTCGATCTGGGCAAGGCCATCGAGCCACTGGGTTTCGCGCAACGCGCTGTCCGCAGCGGCGCCGGCATCGACATGGACGGCGCCTACGACGTTCCAGCGGGCGAGGTCGGCGCGATATTCCGGTACGCCATAGTCATGGGCGATGGGTTCGACGCTGCCGTTCGGCCCTTCGTCCGAGAAGGGCGGGCTGAGCCAGTCGTAGCGGATATGGTGCAAGTCCCACAGATGGATATGGGCATCGACAAAGGGCAGGTCAGCCATCAAATCTCCCCTGCGGACAGCCCGGTCTTCGGCCGGATATACCGCTTTTCAAAAACATGCCGTTCGTCCCGAGTAGGGGCTGAGCTTGTCGAAGCCCCGTATCGACGGACTGTCTGAGCGATCCTTCGATACGCCATTTCGACTTCGCTCAATGACTACTCAGGACGAACGGTTGTTGCGCATTAGAAGGTCGTGCGGCCGCCCGACGTGTCGAAGGTGGACGCGGTGGTGAAGCTGCATTCCTCGCTGGCCATGAAGCAGACCATGGCGGCCGATTCTTCGATCAGGCCAAGGCGGCCCATCGGGATTTTCGAACGCATATAATCGACCTGGCTCTGCGGAAGTTGCGCCAGGATCGGGCTTTCGAAGGTCGCGGGGGTCAGCGCGTTGGCGATGACGCCCTTGCCGGCCAGTTCCTTGCCTAGGCTCTTGGTGAAGCCGATCACGCCTGCCTTGCTGGCGCTATAGGCGCTGGCGTTGGGATTGCCTTCCTTGCCTGCGACCGAGGCGAGATTGACGATCCGGCCATAGCCATTGTCGAGCAGGAAGGGCGCGACTTCGCGGTTGCAGTAGAAGAGGCCGTTGAGGTTGATGTCGATCACCCGCTGGAAGCTGTCCACCGGATAGTCCCACACCGTGGCCGTGGCACCGGTGATACCGGCCGAGCAGATCAGGATATCGACCTTGCCCAGCGCCGCGGCCGTTTCCTTCGCGGCGGCGGCGACGGCGGCATAGTCGCTGACGTCCAGCGCCACGACATGGGCGGCGCCGACCTCTTCCTTCGTGACGGCGAGCGCTTCGGGATTGAGATCCCAGAGCGCCACCTGCCCGCCTTCGGCGACGATGCGCGCGGCGACCTGCTTGCCAAGGCCCGACGCGCCGCCGGTGATGATCGCGTTGCGGCCCGCGAAACGGCCGGCATAGACGCTCATCCCAACACCTCGTCACCTAGGTGACGCCATTCCGCCACGGCCTGCGTCTGGACGCCCAGCTTTTCGATGCCCAGTTCCATGACGTCGCCGGCCTTCAGGTAAATGGCTTCTGGCTTCTTGCCTTCCCCCACGCCCGGCGGCGTGCCGGTGATCATCAGGTCGCCGGGGTAGAGAGTGATATATTCGCTGACATAAGAAATGAGCTGGGCGACGTTGAAGATCATCGTCTTCGTGTTGCCGGTCTGCATCCGTTCGCCATTGATGTTGAGATACATGTCGAGATTCTGCGGATCGCCGACTTCATCGGGCGTCACCAGCCAGGGACCGACCGGGCAGAAAGTGTCATGGCCCTTGCCCTTGGACCATTGGGTGCCGCGCTGCTTCTGGTTGAAGCGTTCCGACACGTCATTGACGAGGGTGTAGCCCGCGACCTTCGACAGGGCATCTTCTTCGCTGACGAAGCGGCAGGTTTGCCCGATGATGACGCCCAGTTCGACTTCCCAGTCGCCATGGGTGCTGTTCTTGGGCAGCACGACTTCGTCATTGGGACCGTTCAGCGAAGACAGCGCCTTCATGAACATCATCGGTTCGGTCGGGATCGGCAGATTCGATTCGATCGCATGATCTTCATAATTGAGGCCGATGGCGACGATCTTGCCGATGCCCTTGACCGGCACGCCATAGCGCGGTTCGCCTTCGACGATCGGCAGCGAGGCGATGTCGGCGGCCTGCGCAGTGGCGATAGTGGCGACGGTCAGTTCGGGGACAATGCCGGACAGGTCGCGGATGTTACCGTCGCTGTCGATGACGCCGGGCTTTTCCTGGCCACGCTGGCCGAAACGAACGAATTTCATGGGAGGTTTCTCTCTTCAGGCAATCAGTGGGTGTAAGGGCGGTGCATCGCGATGTCGGGGTTGAGGTCGACACCGAAGCCCGGCTTGTCGAGCGCGCTCACCTTCATCCGGCCATTTTCCGGCACCGGCTCACCCAGCAATTGCGGATGGAACATAGGCACCACTTCCGTTGGTCCGGGATGCATCATCAGGAATTCGGCGAAGGGCGAATTGTGGCGGGTGATGACGAAATGATAGCTGTAGACGGACGAGCCATGCGGCACGACCATCTTGCCATGGGCGTCGGCCAGCGCGCTGATCTTGAGCAATTCGGTCACGCCCCCGCACCAGCCGACATCGGGCTGGATGATGTCGCAGCAGTCCATTTCCAGCAGCATGCGGAAGCCCCAGCGGGTCGCCTCATGCTCGCCGGTGGTAACCAGCATGCCCTTGGGCACGTTGCGCTTGAGCTGTTGATAGCCCCAATAATCGTCGGGGCTGATCGCCTCCTCGATCCATTTGAGGCCAAGCTCATGCGCGGCGATGGCGAGGCGAGTGGCATAATCGACGTCGAGCGCCATCCAGCAATCCCACATCAGCCAGAAATCCTCGCCCACCTTCGCGCGCATGTCGGCCAGTTCGGCGATATTCTTCTTCAGGCCCTCGACGCCTTCGGCCGGGCCGTGATGCAGCGCCATCTTGCCGCCGATGAAGCCGAATTCCTTCGCCTTGTCGGGCCGCGCGCCGGTGGCGTAGAATTGCAGTTCGTCGCGCACCGCGCCGCCCAGCAGATGATAGACCGGTTCCTGCCGCAGCTTGCCCAGCAAGTCCCAGAGCGCCAGATCGACGCCGGAAATGGCGTTGATGACCAGCCCCTTGCGCCCATAATATTGGGTCGAGAAATACATCTGGTCCCAGATTTTCTCATAATCCGTCGGCGCGCGCCCTTCGAGGAAGCGGGCGAGATGCTTTTCCACGATATAGGCGGCCGGTTCGCCGCCGGTGGTCACGGCGAAACCGACGGTGCCGTCCTCCGCCTCGATCTCCACCACCAGCGTGCCGAGCACGTTGATGCCGAAGCTTTGGCGCGACTGGCGATATTCGGGATATTTCGACATAGGCGTCGCGATATGGTCGTCGATCCAGTGGCCTTCGCCCTGGTCATGATAGTCGGCACCACCGCCGCGCACGGTGAAAGCGCGGACATGCTTGATCTTCGGCAACGTCACGATCGGCACGCGAAAACTCCCTCAACCCAGCCCGCGTTCAACATGTGGGAACGGCAGGCAAAAACCTTCACAATATGATAGGTGCCGCGGGGAGCGGGACCAGAGTGTCAGTTTGGCAGGACCGGAAGAATCAGGTCGGCCTCTCCTTCACCCTTGTTTTTCTCATTTTGTGGGATAGAGTGTTATTAGATGAGACAGAAAACGTCAAACCCAGAATCGGATGGGTCGGAAAATTTGGCGCGAGAGGATAAGGCTGCCGCGAAAGCGGGCGGGTCGCAGACGCTGCACCGTGGGCTGGACCTGCTCGACCAGGTGATCGACGGGCCGATCAAGCTGGCCGACCTGTCCGAACGGATGGGCCTGACCCGGTCGACCACCCATCGGCTGGCCAATGCGATGGTGGAGCGGGGTTTCCTGACCTTCCTGCCGCGCGAAGGCTATCAGTTGGGGCCGAAACTGTTGCAGCTGGGATTTCTGGCGCAGAGTCAGGCGGACGTGGTGCAGATCGCCCGGCCGCATCTGGAAATGCTGGCCGCCGCCAGCGAGGATGTGGTGCATCTGGGGCGGCTGGATGGCGAACAAGCCCTTTATCTCGACAAGATACCCGGCCGCCGTCGCGTGGAAATTTCCAGCCGGATCGGCGACCGCCATCCGCTGACCTCCACCGGCCTTGGCAAGGCGTTGTTGCTGGACGACCCCGAGCCGGTGTGGCGCCGGATGTTCGACGCGGAATATGAAGCTGGCACCCATGCCGCCGATTATGGCGTGTGGCTGGAGCGGATGCGCAGCTATGTCGGCGAAGGCCGCGCCTTCGACCTGGAGGAGAATGAGGACCAGATACGCTGCGTCGCCGCGCCCATCCGCGATGCGTCCGGCGCGATCGTCGCCGCGATCAGCCTGTCGAGCGCCGCCCAATATATGGACGACGAGCGGATGCAGGATTTGAGCACCGCCGTTCGCGAGACGGCGCAGAAGATCAGCGGCGACCTGGGCTGGACCCCCGGCGTCAAATCCCCCCGCCGCCCGGTGCGGCGATAGATATCATCTGAAGGAAGAGCGATCCCATGAAGCTGCTTGAAGGCAAGACCGTCCTCGTCACCGGCGCATCGACCGGCATCGGCCGCGCCGCCGCGATCGGCGCCGCCCAGCATGGCGCCGACGTCGTCATCAACTATGCGAACAGCGATGGGCCGGCGGCCAGCTGCGTCGCGGAGATCGAGGCGCTGGGCCAGCGCGCCATCGCGGTGAAGGGCGATGTCGCCGATCCGCAGACGGCGCAGGATTTCGTGGCCAAGGCGGTGGACGCCTTCGGCAAGGTCGACGTCATGGTGAGCAATGCGGGCATCTGCCCCTTCCACGCCTTCCTCGACATGCCGGTCGATGTGGTGGAGCGGACCTTCAAGGTGAACCTGCACGGCGCCTATTTCATGGTGCAGGCCGCCGCGCAGCAGATGGTCAAGCAAGGCCATGGCGGGTCGATCGTGGCCGTGTCGTCCATCTCCGCGCTGGTCGGCGGGGAATATCAGACCCATTATACCCCGACCAAGGCGGGCGTGCATTCGCTGATGCAGTCCACGGCCATTGCTCTGGGCAAATATGGCATCCGCTGCAACAGCGTGCTGCCCGGCACCATCCTGACCGAGATCAACAAGGATGATCTGGCCGATGTCGAGAAGCGCCAATATATGGAGGCGCGCACGCCGCTCGGCCGTCTGGGCCAGCCGGAGGATCTGGCCGGGCCGATCGTGTTTCTGGCGTCGGATATGGCCGCCTATGTCACCGGCGCCGCGCTGCTGGTCGATGGCGGCATGTATGTGAACCTGCAATAAGGGCGACACGACAACCGGAGAGGAACCCATCGCCGATGACTTCGATCGATCGCCGCACCTTGCTGGCCGGCACCATAGCGAGCGCGGCCATGGCCGGGCCGGCGCTGGGCCAGACGGTCAAGACCGGCCCCTTCCCCCTGCCCCAGGGGTTCGAGCGCTTTCCGATCTGGCCGGGCAAGGCGCCGGGCGGCGAGCAGGTGACCGTGCAGGAGGTGGAGACGCTGCGCCGGCCCGATAGCGGACCGGACGATGGCGTCTTCGCCCATGTGGTGACGCCGACCCTGACGTTGCTGCGGCCCGCAAAGCCCAATGGCGCGGCGATATTGCTGATCCCCGGCGGCGGTTACAGCCGGGTCGCCATCGGCCATGAGGGCTATAATGTGGCACGGCGGCTGGCGGCGGCGGGCTATGCCTGTTTCTCGCTGCTCTATCGCCTGCCCGCCGACGGTTGGGCGGCAGGCGCGGAGGCGCCGTTGCAGGATGCGCAGCGCGCCTTGCGGCTGGTTCGGGCGCTGGCGCCACGCGAGCGATATGATGCGAACAGGGTGGGCGTGATGGGCTTTTCGGCGGGCGGGCATCTGGCCGCCTGGCTCACCAGCCGTATGCCGGTCGAAAGTTACAAGCCGGTCGATTCCGCCGATCGGGAACCGATCAAGGCCGCCGTTGCCGCCTATATCTATCCGGTGATCCAGATGGAGGGACCGTTCGTCCATGCCGGGTCGCGCACGCAATTGCTGGGCGAGACGCCGTCGCCCGAGCGCATGCGCGACTATTCGCTGGATCAGGATGTCAGCGCGGAGACGCCGCCGGTCTTCCTGGCGCATGCGATAGACGACCCCGCCGTGCCGGTGGACAACAGCCTGGCGATGCTGGCGTCGCTGCGCGCGCGGGGCATAGCGGTCGAATGCCATCTGTTCGAAAATGGCGGTCATGGCTTTGGCCTGGTCGCCCCGCCCGCCGCACCGGCCCCCTGGCCGGACCTGTTCCTCGATTTCGCGAAACGCCATGGATTATGACACGTAAAGTCGCCCTGTTCGTCACCTGCCTTGTCGACCTGATGCGGCCGCGCATCGGCTTTGCCGCGATCCGCGCGCTGGAGGCGGCGGGGTGCGAGGTGGTGGTGCCGGAAGGGCAGACCTGCTGCGGTCAGCCTGCGCTGAACAGCGGCGACCGGGACCATGCGGTGGCGCTGGCCAAGCAGACGATCGCGGCGCTGGAACCCTATGAGGCGGTCGTGGTGCCGTCGGGGTCGTGCGCGGGGACGATCCGCTGCCATTATCCCGAATTGTTCGAACATGATGCGGCATGGCTGCCGCGCGCGCACGCGGTGGCGGGCAAGACGTTCGAGATCATGGCCTATCTGGACGAAGTCTGCGGCTGGCGGCCTGAGGGCGTGAGTCTGGACGCCAAGGCGACCTATCATGACAGCTGTTCGGGCCTGCGCGAACTGGGGATCAAGGCACAGCCGCGCCGGTTGCTGAAAAGCGTGGAGGGGCTGCGTCTCGCGCCATTGCAGGGCGAGGAGACATGTTGCGGCTTTGGCGGCACATTTTGCGTCAAATATCCGTCCATTTCCAATGCGATCGTCGGCGAAAAAGCCGATGCCATCGACGCGACGGGGGCGGACCTGCTGCTGGCGGCCGATCTGGGCTGTTTGATGAACATGGCGGGGAAGCTGAACCGAAAGGGCAGCAAGGTGCGCGCTTTCCACGCGATCGAGCTGATCGCCGGCATGGGCGACGGCCCGGCGATCGGGGAAGAGGCATGAGCGGCTTTACCGATCGCGTCGATCTGGCGTTGGCCGATCGGATATTGAAGGTCGCGGTCGAGCGGACCGCCGGCACGGCCGAGGCCAAGCGCGCGGTGGCGGTGGACGCCTTTCCCGATTTCGAGGCGGCGCGGGACCGGGCGGCGGCGATCAAGGACCATGTCGTCGCGCATCTGGGCGCCTATTTGGAGCAGTTCGAGGCCAAGGCCATCGCGGCCGGGGCCAAGGTGCATTGGGCCAGCACGGCGGACGAGGCGTGCCGAATCGTCATCGACATCTGCAAGGCGGCGGGCGCCAAGAGCGTGGCGCGGTCCAAATCGATGCTGGGCGAAGAGATCGGCCTGCCCCATGCGCTGGCCGAAGCGGGGATCGGGCGGGTCGAGACGGATCTGGCCGAACATATCATCCAGCTGGCCGACGAACGGCCCTCGCACATCATCTGGCCCGCCATGCACAAGACGCGCGAGCAGGTGTCGGCGCTGTTCAAGGCGAAGCATCGCAGCCCGCATGAGGAAGAGACGATCGCCGCCATGGCGGAAAGCGCGCGGCGGGAATTGCGCACGCAGATGCTGGGCGCCGACGTCGGCATATCGGGCGCCAATTTCCTGATCGCGGATACAGGCGCGGTCTGCACCGTCACCAATGAGGGCAATGCCGAATTGTCGCTGGTGCCGCCCCGCGTCCATATCGTGACGGCGGGGATCGAGAAGATCGTGCCGAGCATGCCGCACGCCATCCATATGCTGCGGATGCTGGCGCGATCGGCCACCGGGGCGACGCTGACCCAATATACGACCTTCTATACCGGGCCGAAGCGGGCGGATGATCGCGACGGGCCGGAGGAGATGCACATCGTGCTGGTCGACAATGGCCGCACGAAGATGCGCGAAGAGGGGCTGGCGGAGATGCTGCGCTGCATCCGTTGCGGCGCGTGCATGAATCATTGCGTCGTGTTTCGGCAGATTGGCGGCCATGCCTATGGCGGTACCTATCCGGGGCCGATGGGCGCGGTGCTGACGCCCGTGTTCGACGGGCTGAAGCAAAGCCGCGAACTGGCGAGCGCCTGTACATTGAACGGCAAGTGTCAGGAAGTGTGCCCGGTGCGCATCCCCCTGCCCACGCTGCTGCGCGGGTGGCGCGAGAAGAGCTGGCGCGAGGGGCTGGAGCCGACGTCGATGCGCTGGGGGCTGGGGATTTGGGCCTGGGTGGCGCGGCGGCCGGCACTGTATCGATTCGGCACCGGCGTTGCGGTGCGGGTGATGCAGATTTTGGGGAAAAAGGGCTGGATCAGCCGTCTGCCGCTGGCGGGCGGATGGACCCGCTATCGCGACATGCCCAAGCCTGCGCCGCAGACCTTCATGAACCAATATAAGAAGGGGCGCCGCACATGAGCGCGCGGGACGCCATTCTGGCCAAGCTGAAGGGCGCGGCGCCGGACAAGGCGGCGGCCGACGCGCTGCTGATCGCGCCGGAGCGGCCGGCGGTGGATACAGGCGCGCTGGAGGCGGAATTTCTGGCCCGGCTGGCGCTCCCCAGCGTCAGCGCCAGCCATGATGCGATCGACACGGTCGCCGACCTGCCGGCCGCGGTCGCGCGCTATCTGGCGGCGCAGGGCGAGCCGCATACCCTGTGCCTGCCGCGCGATCCGCGCCTGAGCGCATGCGACTGGAGCGGTTTCACCCTGCATGAGGCTGCCGCGCCGGACGAGGTTGCCACGCTGGCGATCGCAAGGCTGGGGATCGCCGAAACCGGTTCACTGGTGTTCGAGACGGCACCGCAGGCGCCGATGCTGCCCAATTTCCTGGCGCTGCATCATATCGTGCTGCTGGCGGTGGAGGATATCGCCGCGCATCTGGAGGATGCCCCATTAGTCGGCGCGCAACCCCGCGCCCATTATTGGATCACCGGCGTGTCGGGGACCACGGATATCGAGGGCACCTATGTGCGCGGCGCCCATGGGCCGCGATTCCTGCACGTCATCCTGCTGCGCGGCGCTGTGGGCTGAGCGTCAGGGCGCGCAATGGCGCGTCACGTCGGGCGGCAGGATAGCGCGCAGACGCTGGCGCACCACATCGGACCATATGGCGTAGCCATGGGCATTCATATGGACGCCGTCGGGCTGATAATTGTCGCCCAGCTTGCCGTCGGCGAAGAGCGGCGTGGTGATGTCGCCATAATAGGCGCTGCGCATATGGGGCAGGAAATGCTGCGCCGCCGCGTTGAACAGCCGTTGTTCGCCCAGAAAGGCGGCGCGGCCGGGGCTGGGCTTGGCCGACAGCAGCAGCACCGGCACATCGGGCAGCAACCGGTCGCGCAGGTCGAACAGCTGGGCCATTTGCCGCATCACGGTGCGCACCGGCACGCCGCTGGCGATGTCATTTTCACCCACATAGAGGATCAGCGCACGCGGACGCCCTTCACCGGGTTTGATATTGGCGAAACGGGGCAGGATGTCGGTCAGCACCGCGCCGTTGATGCCCCGATTTTCCGTCGCCCATGGCGCCATGTCCTTTTCCAGACTGGTCCAGCGATGGATGGACGAGCTGCCCACGAACCAGAGCGCACAATCGCCCTTTGCCACGCCCGCTTCGGGCAGGGCCGCGTGGGATTCGCGATAGCGGCCATAGAGGCGCCAGCCGACGATGATGACCGCGAAGACAAGCAGGGCCATGAGCAATTTGGCCAAAGGCGAAGCGTCGATACGGCTCAATACAGCAATTCCCTGGCTCATGTCGGTCCGCGATTCAGGACATTAGGCGCTTAACCAAGACTTTTTAAAGCTTCCTAAAGGGGAATTGTGCCAAAAACCCGGTGGGACTGGGGGGTATCTTGGGGAAGAATCCGTCGATCGACCTCTTGAAGGGGGTCTTGATCCTGCTCGTGATGGTGGGACATGCCATGGAACTGGCCCATGCGCAGCATCTGGCGCTGTGGATCGGGTCGGGATTCCGCATGCCGTTGATGATCGGCATATCGGGCTATCTGCTCAATATCGAGCGGCTGCGCAGCGAGACACGGGATCATTTCTTCGGCCGCTATGGCGAGCGCATGCTGTTGCCCTGGCTGGTGGCGGCGATCGTCTATATGCTGGTGAGCGGCTGGCCTTTGTCGTGGCGCACGCCCATCGACCTGCTGCTGCGACCGCCCTTTCACCTCTGGTATATACCGGTGCTCTTCTTCCTGATTCTGGTTGCGCGCGCGGTACCGTTGCGACCGATTTGGCTGGTATGGATCGGCGTGCCGTTCAGCCTGTCGATCATGTACAGTTTCGGCCCGAATCTTGGCCCGATCGGGTCGACCCTGCTGTCGCCCGACGGCCGCTATCTCCGCTATTCGGTCTATTTCTTCTTCGGCATGCTGATGGCTGAACGGGGGTTGCCGACCCGCTATCTGGGCGTCGCGCTGCTGACGGCGGGGCTGGGCATGGGATGGTGGTCGGAGCTGGAGCATGACCCCAATATCTTCGCCTTCGTCCCCGCGCGGCTGCTGATGTGCCTCAGCCTCATCGCGTTGCTGCCGCGCTTTGCGGCGCTGCGCCTGTCCTTCGCCCCGATCAACCATATCGGGCGGGACAGCCTGTTCTTCTATCTATGGCATCCGCTGGTGATGGGGCTGATCATGGCCACCGGCATCGGTCCGGCATCGACGCTGGCGCTGTCCGTGCCGCTTCTGTTCGGGCTGGGCCGGCTGTCGGCCGCCCATAAGGGGGTGCGGCGCTGGATCGGCAGCGTGCCGCCGATCCGCCGGCGTAGCGAGGACGCGCCGCTGGAACCCGAGCCGCAGCCCGCTTAAATCTTGCCGTATTTCGCTTCGAACCCGGCAATGTCGCCGGCGGCGAGATATTTCGCCTGATCGACCCACTGGTCGCGGACCGGGCGGCCCTTGAAAGTGCCGAGCTTCGTATCGATCGCGGCGATGTCCACATCTGTCCAGCCGGCGATCTGCGCATAGCGGGTCACGCCAAGGTCGATCAGCAGCGTCTTGAGCTTGGGCCCGACGCCCTTGAGGCGCAGCAGGTCGTCCTGTCCGTCCTCCTCAACGGCGGCGACGGCCGGGGAAGCGGAAGTCGGTTCGGGTTTTGGGGCCGGCTCCGGCGTTGGTGCGACCGGAGCAGGCGCGGGTTCGGGCGCCGTTTCGACAACGGGCTGAACGACAGGATCCACCGCCGCGGCCGGTTCGACCACGATCGGAGCCGGGGGCGGGGCCGACGCGACCGGTGCGGCGATGATCGGATCGACATAGGGCAACGGCGTGGGCGGCGTGACCGGCGACGTCGCCGGCTCTGCGGTAGCCTCCGGCTCGATCGGCTGCTCCGCCTTGCGCCGGCCCGACAGAAGGAAGACGAGCGCGATGACGACCAGCAGGCCGACCAGCAGCCACAGTCCATAGTCCATGAAGAATTCCTGCATCGCGCGTCTCTCCCCTGCAAAAATGCTATACGCTATTTAAGGACGGTTTCCCTCGCGCCGCAAGGGTTTCAGCCTTTTTCCGCTTCGCGCGCGACCTCACGCCAGCCGATATCGCGGCGGCAGAAGCCGGTCGGGAAGTCGATCGCGTCCACCGCCGCATAGGCGGCGGCCTGCGCCGCGCCGACCGTGTCGCCGGTGGCGGTGACGTTCAGCACGCGCCCGCCATTGGCGACCAGCACGCCGTCCTTGTCCGCGGTGCCGGCGTGGAAAACCTTGGCCCCTGTCTGCTGCGCCGCATCGATTCCGGCGATTGCGCCGCCCTTTTCGGGCGTGCCCGGATAGTTGTTGGCGGCCATGACGATGGTGAGTGCGGCACGGTCGGCCAGCTGGACCGGCCCCTGATCGGCGAGCTTGCCCTGCGCCACGGCGAGCAGCAGATCGACCAGATCGCCGTCGAAGCGGGTCATCAGCACCTGACATTCGGGGTCGCCGAACCGGGCATTATATTCGATCAGCTTGGGCCCTTCGGCGGTCAGCATGAGGCCCGCATAAAGCACGCCGCTATAGGGCATGCCTTCGGCCGCCATGGTATCGACGGTCGGCCTGATGATTGTTTCGATCACCTGGGCCTCCAGTTCGGGCGTCAGCACGCGGGCCGGGCTGTAGGCGCCCATGCCGCCGGTATTGGGGCCGGTGTCGCCATCGCCCACACGCTTGTGATCCTGCGCAGAGCCGAAAGGCAGGATCGCGCTGCCGTCCGTCAGCGCGAAGAAGCTGGCTTCCTCGCCGGTCATATATTCTTCGAGGACGACTTCCTCGCCGGCTGCGCCGAACGCGCCGGAGAACATGGTGTCGAGCGCCTCGACCGCTTCGTCGCGCGTTTCGGCGATGATGACGCCCTTGCCAGCGGCAAGCCCATCCGCCTTGATGACGACCGGCAGCGCGAAATCATCGAGCGCGGCGAGGGCGCCGTCCTTGCTGGTGACGCGCAGATAGGCAGCGGTGGGGATGTTGGCGCGCTGGCACAGATCCTTGGTAAAGCCCTTCGACCCTTCCAGTTGCGCCGCTTTCTTGTTGGGGCCGAAGACCGGCACGCCCATGGTGCGCAGATTGTCGGCCAGGCCGTCGACGAGCGGCGCTTCCGGCCCGATCACCACCAGGGCGATCGAATGGCGGATGCAGAAATCCAGCACGGTACGATGATCCGTCGCGTCGAGGTCGACCAATGTGGCATGCTCGGCTATGCCCGGATTGCCCGGCGCGGCGAAGAGCGTATCGAGCCGGGGCGATTGCGCCAGTTTCCATGCCAGCGCATGTTCGCGGCCGCCGCCGCCAAGCAGAAGGATGTTCATGTCGCCCATGTCCCCGGAATTTGATGCCTATGACAGTTCGGGCCGCCTGTTAGCGGAGGAACGCGCGGGGGACAACGCGCCGCCGCTGTCGGTCAGCGAATTGTCGGGCCTGTTGAAGCGCACGGTCGAGGACCGGTTCGGCCATGTGCGGCTGCGCGGTGAGATTTCCGGGTTCAAGCGGGCGGCGTCGGGGCACCTCTATCTGGCGCTGAAGGACGAGAATGCCGTGCTGGACGGGGTGATGTGGAAGGGCGGCGCGCAGCGGCTGGCCTTTTCGCCACAGGACGGCGTGGAGGTGATCGCGACCGGCAAGCTGACCACCTATCCGGGCCGATCCAAATATCAGATCGTCATCGAGAAGATGGAGCTGGCCGGCGAAGGCGCGCTGATGGCGTTGCTGGAGAAATTGAAGGCCAAGCTGGCGGGCGAAGGCTTGTTCGCGGCGGAACGCAAGAAGCCCCTGCCCTTCCTGCCGCGCACGATCGGCGTCGTGACGTCGCCCACGGGCGCGGTGATCCGCGACATTCTCCATCGGCTGGCCGATCGCTGCCCGACCAATGTGCTGGTCTGGCCGGTATTGGTGCAGGGTCAGGGCGCGGCCGAGCAGGTGGCGCGCGCCGTGCGCGGGTTCAGTGCGATGGACGGCAGCGGGCCGGTGCCTCGGCCGGACCTGGTGATCGTGGCGCGCGGCGGCGGGTCGATCGAGGATCTGTGGAGCTTCAACGAGGAGATCGTGGTGCGGGCGGTGGCCGACTGCACGATTCCGACCATCTCCGCCGTGGGGCATGAAACCGATACGACGCTGTGCGACTATGCCGCCGACCGGCGTGCCCCCACGCCCACCGCCGCCGCCGAAATGGCCGTGCCGGTGCGGGCGGAATTACTGGCTGGGCTGGCGGAAATGGGCCTGCGGGCCGGGCGCGCTGTCCGGCGCGGGGCGGGTCAGGCGCGCGAACGGCTGGACATGCAGGTGCGGCTGATGCCGACGCCGGACACGTTGCTGGCGCCGCAGCGGCAGAAGCTGGATCAATTGTCCGACGGGCTGGTGAGCGGGCTGCGCCACCGGCTGGCCGATGCACGGGCGTATCTGGGGCAGGCGGGCGGCGCGCTGCGGCCGGCTTTGTTGCAGCAATATGTGGTGCGCGCGGGCGAACGGTTGGACCGGTTGCAGTTGCGGCCGGACTATCTGCAACGCGCCTTGTCGGAACGGGCCGTCGCCTTCGACCGGGTGTCGCGCCATTTCGCTTCGCTCGATCCCGACCGGCCGTTGCAGAAGGGCTATGCCCGCGTGATGGCGCAGGGCCGGTTGGTGCAATCGGTCACGGCGGCACAGGCGGCCGGCGCCGTGACGCTGCATTTCAAGGACGGTACGGTGAACGCCGCGATCGGCGATGCGCAACTTGAGTCGCAGGCCCCGGCCGCTCTATCCTCCCCACCCCGGCCCGCTCGCAAGGCGCGCGAGGCCGGCGACAAACAGCAGCAGGATCTGTTTTCCTGATGCTGCGCAAAGAGGCCTGACTGATGTTGATGTCCAATCGCGACCGGATCGCCCGGCTCCATTATATGCCCTACAGTTTCCGTGTGTTGCAGGCGGGCGACCATGTCGTCTGCGCCGTGACCGGGGAGAAGGTCGCGCTGCAGGATCTGCGCTACTGGAGCATCGCGCGACAGGAACCCTATGCCAGCGCCGACGCGTCGGTGCAGGCGGAATTGAAGGCGCGCGGACCGCGATGAGGCGGATCGGCATCGCGCTGCTGCTGGCCTGCGCCGGAACGGCCGTGGCCCAGCCGGTCGCGCGTCCGGCGGCGGCGGGCGCGGACTTCCAGTTGAACGGAACGGCGACGCAGGGCGGCATGATGACGGGCATTGCGCCGGTCGGGACGGTCGCACTGAAGCTGGACGATCAACTGGTGCCGGTCGATGCCGACGGCCGATTCCTGATCGCCTTCGACCGGGATGCCGCGCCGACCGCGCGGCTTACCGCCCGGCTGCCCGATGCACGGACGGTCGAGCGCAGCCTGACCGTCGCCTCGCGCGCCTGGCGGATCGAGCGAATCGACGCGCCGATGCGGCCGACCAAGAGCACGGAAGCCTTTCTGGCGCTGCGCAAGCCCGAACTCGACGCGATTGCAGCCGCGCGCGATGTGGTGACCGACGCGCAGGGCTGGCGGCAACGCTTCATCTGGCCACGGATCGGGCGGATATCCGGCCTGTTCGGATCGCAGCGCATCTATCAGGGCACGGCCGGCGCCTATCATGGCGGCGTGGATGTGGCGGGCGCGACCGGTGTGCCGGTGGTGGCGCCGGCCGATGGGGTGGTGATATTGGCAGCCGCGGACAAGCCCTTCACGCTGGAAGGGCATTTGCTGATGATCGACCATGGCCACGGCCTCAACAGCGCCTTCCTGCATCTGTCGCGGATCGACGTGAAGCCGGGCGACCATGTGACCCAGGGCCAGAAAATCGGCGCGATCGGTGCCACCGGGCGCGCGACCGGGCCGCATCTGCACTGGGGCATGAAGTGGAACGACGCCCGGATCGACCCGCTGCTGATCGCCGGGCCGATGCCGAACGGGTTGTAAAGAGGGCTGCCGCCGTCAGCTGACCCGTTTCATGCGGACCGCGCGGCCCCCTTCGACCTTGCCAATGAAACTACCCATTGAGGCACGTTTCAATTCGATCTTCTGCCCCACCTTGGGGTCGCGCCCGGTGACCGGCTCGGTCGTCATCCACTGCGCACCGTCTTCCAGACCGATCTGCCACTTGCCATAGCCAAGGCTGCGCGCGGAGGCGATCACGGCATCGATCTGGCTGAAGCCTTCTTCCTGCGGCTTGTCGCCGTCATCATCGTCTCCACCGCCCAGGAAAGGCAGTTTGGGGAAGGAGAAGCCGAAGAGGGTCTTGCGCGTCTTGCTCAGTTCGCTCTTGTCGAGCACCACCACCTCGTCACGCTGCGCCGCCGCGTCCATGGCGCCGACCTGCCGATCGAAACAGGCCAGACGCGCCACATTGTCCGTAATCGCACGGCATTGGAGCAGGTTGGTGAAAATTTCCGGACGGGGCTGTTGCTGTTTTGGCGCAGCCTGCGCCGGCCCCGCCAACACGCCAAGGGACAGCATCCATAACCAACTGCGTTTGCCGTTCATTTCCGCTCTTCCCTTCCCGAACCGTCCGATGCCCGTTAGCATGCACCCGTCTGAGATGACGTCAATATGACAGCCCTGCGCAATTTTGGCAGGTCCGGCCGCCATAATCGGTCGATCTTCACGCGCGACGGTGCATGATTGCTTCACCTTGCTGTAGCTTCATGTAATTATCTTGCAATACAACCGTAAAACAGGCGCTTCCCGCGCTTGTTGCATTTATGATACAGCCGCCTTCAAAAGCGGCTTTCTTCCTTTTCCCCCGCTTTACAGCGCCCTGTAGCCCGCGCAGTTTCCTGCGATCCATATGGGGGGATCGCTGTCGGGCACCTTATCCCTCCGTACGGGCACTGATGTGGCAGATCATCTGCCAAACTCCAGAGCAAGGGACTGGACTGTGAAAACATTTTCGAAGAGGGCACTTCTGCGTGCCAGCGCCGCTCCGGCGATCCTGAGCGCGTCGCTGATCGCGACGGCTGCGTTCGCGCAGGACGCGCCGCAGACGGCGGAAGCCGATGCCGGTGATACCATCATCGTTACGGGTTCGCTGATCCGTAACCCGAACCTGGTGCAGTCGACGCCGGTTCTGGCGACGACGTCGGACGAAATCGATCTGCGTCAGAGCAACAACGCGGAACAGCTGCTCCGTGAAATTCCGGGCGTCGTTCCCAGCATCGGTTCGGCCGTGAACAACGGTAACGGCGGTGCATCGACCCTCAACCTGCGTGGCCTGGGCAGCAACCGCAACCTCGTCCTGGTGGACGGCCGTCGCATGGTCCCCTACGGTCTGGGCGGCGTTTTCGATCTTAACAACATTCCGCTCGCTCTGGTGGAACGTGTCGACGTTCTGACCGGCGGTGCTTCCACCACCTACGGCGCCGACGCGATCGCCGGCGTGGCCAACTTCATCCTGAAGAAGGATTTCGCAGGCTTCGAAGCGAATGTTTCGAACCAGCTGACCGAAGCTGGCGACGGCAACGCCTTCCGTGCCGACGTCACCATGGGTGCCAATTTCGATGACGGCCGCGGTAACGCCGTGTTCAGCATCGGCTATCAGGAAGTCGATCCCGTCTATCAGGGCGCTCGTTCCTTCTCCGACACCTATCTGGAATCTTATCTGGCCGAATGCGTATCGTGCCAGGGTTCGGGTACCTCGGTTCCGTCGCGCTTCTCAGTGCCGGGCGTCGGTACGCGCCAAATCAGCGCGGACGGCAATTCGCTCGTTCCGACCTACCAGACCTACAACTTCAACCCGTACAACATCTTCCAGACGCCGTTTAAGCGTTTCAATATGTTCGGGCAGGCCAATTACGAGATCAGCGACTCGGTTAAGGCCTATACTCGCGGCATCTTCTCGAAGAACCAGGTCAACACGATCATTGCTCCTTCGGGCGCCTTCGCTCTGTCGGTGGTGATCCCCTACAGCAATCCGTACCTGACCTCCGGCATCCGCAACCAGTTCTGTAACGCGAATGGCCTGACCACCGCACAGTGCTCCGCCGCTGCGGGCGCAACCAGCACGACCGATCCGAACTATCGCACCTTCACCACGTCGCTGTCGCGTCGCGCAGTCGAGGCCGGTCCGCGCGTTTCGGAATTCAAGACCACCTTCTTCGATTACGCGCTGGGCTTCCAGGGCGACATCGGCTCGCATCTGAGCTGGGACGTCGGCGGTTCCTACGGTGAATCGGAAAATATCCAGACGCAGAAGGGCTACACGCTCAACTCGCGTTTCCGCCAGGCTCTGCTCGCGACCAACACCACGACCTGCCTGACCGACACCAATGGTTGCGTCCCCGTCAACGTCTTCGGCCCTGAAGGCTCGATCACGCAGAACATGGTCGATTACCTGACCGCCAGCAGCGTCATCACGACCAAGACCACGCTGGCCCAGGCGCATGCGACCGTGAGCGGTGACTTCGGCGTAACCTCGCCCCTGGCATCGAACCCGATCGGCTTCGCCGTCGGCGGCGAATATCGCAAATATACCGCATCGATCGAATCCGATCTGCTGTCGCAGGCGAACGATCTGGGCGGTGCGGGCGGCGCGCAGCCGAACGTGAGCGGTGGCTTCGACGTGTACGAAGCCTTCGGCGAATTGATCGCTCCGCTGATCGAAGACCGTCCGTTCGCCAAGCTGCTGACGGTTGGTGCCGGCGTTCGTTATTCGAGCTATTCGGTCGATGCACCGACCAGCCCGAGCTTCGACACATGGACCTACAAGTTCGAAGGTAGCTGGGCTCCCGTCGACGACATCAAGTTCCGTGGTAACTATTCGCGCGCCGTTCGTGCGCCGAACATCTCGGAGCTGTTCTCGCCGCTTAACACCGGTCTGACCAATCTGGCGACCGATCCCTGCGCCGGCAGCGCTCCGGTTGGTAACGCCAACCTGACCGCCGTCTGTATCGCTCAGGGTGCGACCGCAGCGCAGATCGGCTTCATCGATCAGCCTTCGGCCGCTCAGGCCAATGCCACGAGCGGCGGCAACCTGAACGTGAAGCCGGAAACGTCGGACAGTTGGGGCGTCGGTGCGACCATCACCCCGACCTTCCTGCGTGGTTTCAGCGCCAGCGTCGATTATTACAACATCAAGGTGAAGAACGCGATCACGACCCCGACGCCGGGCGATGCGATTGCGGCCTGCTTCGACAACATCACCGCATCCAGCGCCACCAACGCTGCCTGTACGTCGATCGGTCGTAGCGAAGACGGCAGCCTCAACGGTACGGCCACCGGCCTGTTCCTGCCGCTGTCCAACCTGGGCACCCTGAAGACCGACGGCATCGATCTGTCGCTGAACTACAAGCATGAGTTCAACTTCGCGACGCTGAGCCTTGGCTTGAACGGCAACTGGACCAACAGCTCGAAGTTCCAGGCGACGCCGACTTCGCTGAATCGTGAATGCGTTGGCTATTATTCGGTCAACTGCGCATCGATCCAGCCGAAGTTCCAGTGGAGCCAGCGCACCACGCTGACCTTCGGTGATGTCGACCTCTCGCTGCTGTGGCGCCACATCGACAGCGTGCGGTTCGAACCGCAGCAGCTGGCCGACGATATCGGTGCCGGTATCGACGCCGGTTGCACGGATCCGGCCGGTGCCGATCCGGACGGCTGCACCATCGATCCGCAGTTCCGCAAGATCAAGGCTTACGACTATTTCGACCTGACGACCCGTGCGCAGGTTGCTGATAACGTGACCCTGACCTTCACGGTCATGAACATGTTCAACAAAAAGCCCCCGATCGTCGGTGGTTCGGCCGGTTCGACCAGCTACAACAGCGGTAACACCTATCCGTCTACCTACGACGCACTGGGTCGCAAGTTCGCCGTCAGCGCGAAGTTGAAGTTCTGATCGTCATCACGACATGATGAAAAAAGGGAGGCGGACCATTTGGTCCGCCTCTTTTTTTATGTTCGAAACAGGAAAGACAGTTGCCGTTAATCGGCCCGGTCACTGGCACGGAACGGGGAAGTGAACCCTATTCGGGCCTTGTCACTCTATCGCCGTCTAAGCAGTGATCGGATGGTCCAGCGCCATAGGAATGTCGAAGCGCGCGGCGATTTCTGCTGCCCAGCGCAACACCATCGCGACCTCTTCACCATGCAGGTTCAGCGATTCTCGCTTTTGCTGCGCACGCTGGTCATTGGTGAAAGCGTTGCCAGTCTTGCTGTCAGTTCCGAGCGCGGGACCGGCCAGCGCCGTTGCGATCGCATCCTGGTTGGCATCGACGCCGAAATGGCGGACCAGCACGTCCAGATGTCCGGAAATATCCGCCATCAGATGCTCGCTGTCCAACGATCGCACCCGCACAGATCCCAGGGTTCGCAGCAGGCCCGCAAATTGCTGTTGCTGCGCCAGCCAGCCAGCGGCCGCAGCTTGCAGATCCGTCAGTTGCAACAGTGCAGTGTCATCCAAGCCGAGCTGGACCATCCCGTCGCGTAACTGCTTCACCAGCAATTCGCGGACCCACAGCCGGCTCCACATGCCCTTACGCGCGATCGACGACAGATATTGTTCCAGAGGGGCGTAAAGCAGCAGCGCTTTGGCATCCGGCTTCATTGCCATCATCGCCGGGATAAGTGCATTCACGACATTGGACGGCTTGATGATCACCGCCTCCCCCGCATCGAAAGGCCGCGCGAGCAATCCCAGGCCTTGATCCAGCACCATGGCGATGCGTCGCCCCTCCCCACCGCGATGCCGCCATCCCACCATGTCGTTGAGGAACACCGGTTCCTTGAGCGTCGACGCAACGCCCGGCATGTCGAGCAGCCGCGCCAGCAGGGTCGAGCAGCAATAGGCCGAATGGAAGATGAAATGCACGGGCGCGGCAGCAGGCGCCGCCGCAACCACCTGCGCCCGGTCAACGACGCGCGGCGCGCGACCCTGCAAATGCTCATCGGTCAGGAATGGAATGCCCGCCCGGCCGGCACGGTCGACCTGCAACAGGTGGAAAGCATCCCGTCGTTCGTCATAGCGATGCGGTAGCCAGGACGGATCGGACAGTAGCTGGCGGAGCGCGGGATCGAAACCAGTCATGGCGATGGTCCTTCGCATGTTTGGCGGTCGGGCGGCAAGCATCGGCCATGATTTGCTATTGCACGCGTTTCGGCGTTTCGGCACCTTCGCGTCGGGGGATAGATATGGACAATATAGAAAGCTTGCTGCGTGCTGCGGATGAGGCTCGTTCGAGGGGGGATCGAACGCAGGAAGCCGCATTGATGGATCGCGCGCTGGTCATCGCGGCGAACAGCCCGCAGTTGTTGAACAGCCGCGGGATGCTGGCGCTGACGCTGGAGCGGCCGGATGACGCCGCATATTTTTTCGCGCGGGCGGCGGACGCCGATCCCAGGCAGCCGGCCTTGTGGATGAACCTGGCCACGGCGCGGCGGGCATCCGGCGACGAGCCGGGAGAAAAGGCCGCGCTCGACCATGTCCTGGAACTGGACCAGGTGCATTTCATGGCGCAGTTGCGCACCGCCGAATGGCTGGAGCGCAATGGCCAGTTGGCACAGGCCACGAAGAATTGGAGCCAGGTGCTGGCACTGGCCGATGGGCTGAAGGACCAACCGGCCGCATTGCGTGACCGGCTGGACGAAGCACGCCGGTTCGTGCGCACCCGCATGGCGGATTTCGCTGACGAGGTGGACGGTCATTTCAAGGCCGATTTCGCCGGGGCGCCGCCGCCGGACGTTCGCCGTTTTCAGGCGAGCATCGATCATCTGCTGGGGCGCCGCCGCATATATCGCAACGAATGTTCGGGCATGCATTATCCGTTTCTGCCGGCGGACGAGTTTTTCGATCGCGGGCATTTTCCCTGGATCGCGGAACTGGAGGCCAGGACCGATGTCATTCGGGGCGAATTGCTCAACCTGTTGAAGCAAGGGCCGGACCTGCTGCGGCCCTATGTTCGGCTGGACGCCGGAACGCCGGATAATGTGTGGAGCGGACTGGACCAATCGCTCGACTGGGGCGCCTGTTTTCTATGGGAATATGGCGTGCGCAACGATCCGGTTTGCGATCTGTGCCCCGAAACCGTCGCCACGCTGGAGAAACTGCCGCGCAGCGATATCAACGGTCGGGCGCCGTCGGCCTTCTTCTCGCTGCTGAAGCCCAAGGCGCATATTCCGCCCCATAGCGGGGTGAGCAACATGCGCGCGATCGTCCATTTGCCGCTGATTGTGCCGCCTGACTGCGGGTTTCGCGTCGGCGGCGAAACCAGAGCTTGGGAAGAGGGCCGTGCCTTCGTGTTTGACGACACGATCGAGCATGAAGCCTGGAACAATAGCGATGCAATGCGGGCCGTACTGATCTTCGACGTTTGGAATCCATATCTTACGGAACGGGAACAGGAACTTCTTCGGCGCTATTTCCAGTTTGCCGACGAAAGTGCACATCGGCCGGAATCTTGAGCCGGGACCATGATTGGCCATTGCCCGGAAACGATATTTATATCACAATTGCACGATAGCCCGCCGATCAGGCCGCTCTCTTGGGGGAACGGAACGCTGAAGGTCCGTAAAGATGGCTTTGATCCATTGGGAGTCGTTGAATGAAACTGCGTATTGGCCAGATCATGATTGGCCTCTCGATCCTGTCCGCTCCGGCATATCTGCCAGCGCAGACGCCGCAGCCGGCGGCCAAGCTGGACAGGAATGATCCGGGTGCGATTCGATGCCGCCGTCTGGATGTGACAGGCTCGCTGGTGCGCAAGGAACGCGTGTGCAAGACCAACGCAGAATGGCGGGCCATCAGCGAACAGCAGAATCGCGATGCGGATGACATGATCACGCGCAGCCGCGCGGGGATGAATCCCAACGGCTGAGGGCGCGCGCCCACCCGACCATGAAAAAGGCTCGCTGATCCTATCAGCGAGCCTTTTTGTTATCAGGCGATGCTGAGCGCCAGCGCGCCGTCGCCATCTTCCACCTTCACCGTCGATCCGTCCGGCACGTCGCCGCGCAGGATGAGGTCGGCGAGCGGGTCTTGCAGATAGCGTTGCACGGCGCGCTTCAGCGGGCGGGCGCCATAGACAGGGTCATAGCCGACCCGGCCGAGCCATGCGCGCGCGCCTTCGGTCAGGTCGAGGACGATCTTGCGATCCTTGAGCAGCTTGCCGATGCGGGCGACCTGGATGTCCACGATCGGCGCCATATGGGCCGCGCCCAGACGGTGGAACAGGATCACCTCGTCCAGGCGGTTCAGGAATTCCGGGCGGAAATGGCCCCGCACGATGTCCATCACCTGATCCTCGACCTTCTCCACCGGTTCGTCGTCGGCCAGGCCGGTCAGATATTGGCTGCCCAGATTCGACGTCAGCACGATGATCGTGTTGGTGAAGTCGACCGTGCGCCCTTGCCCGTCGGTCAGGCGGCCGTCGTCCAGCACCTGAAGCAGGATGTTGAACACGTCACCATGCGCCTTTTCTACTTCATCGAACAGGACCACCTGATAGGGGCGGCGGCGGACGGCTTCGGTCAGGACGCCGCCTTCCTCATAGCCGACATAGCCCGGCGGTGCGCCGATCAGGCGCGCGACGCTGTGCTTCTCCATGAATTCGCTCATGTCGATGCGCACCATTGCTGAGTCATCGTCGAACAGGAATCCGGCCAGCGCCTTGGTCAGTTCGGTCTTGCCGACACCCGTGGGGCCGAGGAACAGGAAGGAACCGAGCGGACGGTTGGGATCTTGCAGGCCGGCGCGGCTGCGGCGCACGGCGGTCGATACGGCCTTGACCGCATCGGCCTGCCCGATGACGCGCTTACCCAGCGTTTCTTCCATCGCCAGCAGCTTTTCGCGCTCGCCGGTCAGCATCCGCTCGACCGGGATGCCGGTCCAGCGAGCGACGACGCCGGCGATGTCCTCCGCCGTCACTTCCTCCCGCAGCATCGCGCCTTCCGAGGCGGTTGCTGCTTGCGCGAGGCGCTTTTCGAGCGCGGGGATCGTGCCGTAGGAGAGTTCGCTCATCTTCGCGAGGTCGCCGGCGCGCTGGGCCTGTTCCAGCTCCAGCCGGGCGGCGTCGAGTTGCTCCTTGACCTTGGCTTCGCCGGCGATCTTGTCCTTTTCCGACTGCCAGCGGGTGGTGAGCGCGGCGGATTGCTCCTCCAGATTGGCGAGATCTTCCTGCAAGGCGTCGAGCCGATCGGCCGAGGCCTTGTCGGTCTCCTTCTTCAGCGCCTCCCGCTCGATCTTGAGCTGGATGATGCGACGGTCGAGAGTCTCGATCTCTTCGGGCTTGGACTCCACCTCCATGCGCAGGCGGCTGGCGGCCTCGTCCATCAGGTCGATCGCCTTGTCGGGCAGGAAGCGGTCGGTGATGTAGCGGTTGCTGAGCGTCGCCGCGCTGACCAGCGCGCCGTCGGTGATACGCACGCCGTGATGGAGTTCGTATTTCTCCTTCAGGCCGCGCAGGATGGAGATGGTATCCTCCACCGTCGGTTCGCCGACGAAGACCGGTTGGAACCGCCGTTGGAGCGCGGGGTCTTTTTCCACATATTTGCGATATTCGTCGAGCGTCGTCGCGCCGATGCAATGGAGTTCGCCGCGCGCCAGGGCGGGTTTCAGCAGATTGCCGGCGTCCATCGCGCCCTCGGATTTGCCCGCGCCGATGAGCGTGTGCATTTCATCGATGAAGAGGATGACCTGGCCGTCGGCGCCCTTCACTTCGTCGAGGACGCCCTTCAAGCGCTCCTCGAACTCGCCGCGATATTTGGCGCCGGCGATCAGCGATCCCATGTCGAGCGCCATCAGCGTGCGATCCTTGAGCGTATCGGGCACGTCGCCATTGGCGATACGCAGCGCCATGCCTTCGGCGATCGCGGTCTTGCCGACGCCGGGGTCGCCGATCAGGACCGGGTTGTTCTTGGTTCGGCGGGCGAGAATCTGAATGGTGCGGCGGATTTCCTCGTCGCGGCCGATGACCGGGTCGAGCTTGCCCGCGCGCGCCGCTTCGGTCAGGTCGCGGGCGAATTTCTTGAGCGCGTCGTAGCGATCCTCCGCGCCCGCCGTGTCGGCGGTGCGGCCGCCGCGCAAGGCATTGATCGCAGCGTTGAGCGCTTCGGGCTTTACGCCGGCGGCGGCCAGCGCCTTGCCCGCCGTCGTGGTGGTGGCGAGCGTCAGGGCGAGCAGCAGCCGTTCGACGGTGACGAAACTGTCGCCCGCCTTGGTCGCGACCTGCTCGGCACCGTCGAGTACGCGCACGGCATCATTGTCGAGGCCGGGCGTCTGTTGCGCGCCGCTGCCGGAAACGGCGGGCACTTTGGCCAGCGCCGCGTCCGTGTCGCGCAGCGCGACTTCGGCGGAACCGCCCGCCGCCTTGATCAGGCCGGACGCCATACCCTGCTGATCCTCCAGCAGGGCCTTTAGCAGATGTTCCGGGCCGATCCGCTGATGGCTCATGCGGATCGCCACGGTTTGCGCCGACTGAAGAAAGCCCTTGGCGCGGTCGGTGAATTTTTCGAGGTTCATGTGCATCCACTCACATTAGATGCTGGCGATGTAGTGTTGCTCAAAAACCACACAAGGGGCGATCTATAATTTCCTTATCTGGTCGCCTTCTCCGCCTGCGGCGCGAAGAGGTCGCCGAAGAAATCCTTGGCGAACCAGCGCGGCGGCGCATCGCCATCGGCCATGGCGCGGGTAATGCGGTAATTGGCGTCGGCAAAACGGGCGCCGGCATTCCAGTCGATCTTCTGCATCATATCGTCGCCGGGATGATGATAGGCGCCGCCCAGAAACTCGCCCCAGGCCTTTTCACCGCCATTGGCATAGCCGGTGGCGAGGAAGACGGCGGGCACGCCCTGCTTCACGAACATATAATGGTCGGAGCGCACGAAGATCGTCTCCTGCGGCATCGGGTCGGGCGCGAGCTTCACACCCATCGGGGCGACCGCCTTGGCCACGATCGGGCCGAGGGTCGAATGATCGGCACCGAAGGCGATGACGTCGGTGAAGGGATAGAGCAGCAACGGCATGTCGAGATCGACATTACCGACGATCTGCTTGACGGGGACGGTGGGGTGGCGGGCGAAATAGTCGGCGCCCAGCAGCCCCTTCTCCTCTGCGGTGGAGGCGAGGAAGATGATCGAGCGGCGCGGCTTGTCCGGCGATTGCGCCATGGCGCGGGCGACCTCCAGCATGGTCGCGATGCCGGCGCCATTGTCCAGCGCGCCATTGTTGATCCGGTCCCTATTACCAGATTCGTCGGCCGCATCGCCCGCTTTGGCGGGGCTGATGCCGATATGGTCGAGATGGGCGGAGAGGACGACATATTCTTGCCTGAGCTTGGGGTCGCTGCCGGGCAGGATGGCGACGACATTGGGGCTGGTGACGCGCTGGCTGACCGTGTCGGCCTTGATCGTCACGCTGGTTTTCAGCGCGAACCCCTTGGGCTTGCCGCCTGCCTTGTCGGCGGCCTTGCGGATCGCGGCGATGGTCGTGGGCGCGCCGGCGAACACGGCCTGCGCCGCCGGATCGTTCAGCATCGCGGACGCGCGCAGGCCCGGCGCGGCGTTGAAGGGGACGCCTTCGGGCGAAACCCAGGTGAAGTCGGGTTCGTCGGCGAACTGTACCATGCGCGCCCAGGGGCGGGCCTTGGCCGATTGGAGCGTGTTGAGCGCTATCATGCCGATCGCACCATGGGATTCGGCGATCTTGCCCTTGGTGGCGGACAGATGCGCGCCCTCTTCGCTCGGCAGCCCTTTGGGATAGCCGCGCAGGGTGACGACGATCTTCCCCTTCACGTCCAGGCCGGCATAGTCGTTCAGGCCAAGCCGCGCATTTTCAAGGCCGAAACCGACGAAGACGAGCGGCGCCGTGACGTCAAGATGCGGCTGATCGGCATTGATGCCGACGATGACGTCACCGGCATGGGTGAAGCTTTTCGCGCCGGCCGGGCCGGTGACGATCAGGGTCGCGGGGGTCTTGCCGAACTCGGTCTTCTGGAAGGTGATGCGCTGGAGCCAAGTCCCCTTATCGCCGGCGGGCTTGAGGCCAAGGCCGTCAAACTGGCTGGCGACGTAGCGGGCGGCGATTTCATGCCCTTCGCTGCCGGTATCGCGACCCTGAAGCAGATCGTCGGCGAGAAATTCGACATGAGCGCGCATCGCGGCGGCGGTGAAGACGGGGTCGGTCGCCGACTGCGCGGAAAGGGTGGCGGGAAGGAGCAGCGCGGTCATCGCTGCCAGAGCCATGGGGGTTTTCATCGGGGATAAGGTCCACTGATTGCGGGATGGCGCGAGATTTGCCCCCGGCCCATCCACCTGTCCAGCAATAAGCGTGTTGCGATGCTAAAACGGCCCGCTATGCTGCGCCATCCATCGCGCCGGCAGCCTGTCGGTATGCGCAAATTCCCCGTTTTCATGAGGTTCTCATGGCCATTTCCCCGATGTCGCGCCGCCTGTCCCTGATGCTGGGCCTGTCGGTCCTGGCGCTTTCTCCGGCCTTGGCTCCGGTAGCTCATGCCGCCAAGCCTGCACCTGCAGCCGCGCCCGCGCCGGTCGCCAGCCTCGTGTCGCAGGTCGATATTCCCTATGAGGAATTTACGCTGAAGAATGGGCTGCGCGTCATCGTGCATACGGACCGCAAGGCGCCGGTAGTGGCGGTGTCAGTCTGGTATCATGTGGGATCGCGCTTCGAACCGGCGGGCAAGACGGGCTTTGCCCATCTGTTCGAACATCTGATGTTCTATGGCTCCGAAAATGCCGACGGCCCCTTCTTCGGCCGACTGGAGGATATCGGCGCGACCGATTGGAACGGGACGACCTGGTTCGACCGCACCAATTATTTCGAGACGGTGCCGACCGGCGCGCTCGACCGGGCGCTGTTCCTGGAGTCCGATCGCATGGGCCACCTGCTGGGCGCCGTCACCGAGACCAAGCTGGATACGCAGCGCGGCGTGGTGCAGAATGAAAAGCGGATGGGCGAGAATGAGCCGTACGGCCTGGTCGAATATGCCCAGCTGGACGCGATGCTGCCGGAAGGGCATCCCTATCGTCATTCCACCATCGGATCGATGGCGGACCTGAATGCGGCGAGCCTGGCCGACGTCCAGAGCTGGTTCAAGACCCATTATGGGCCGAACAATGCCGTGCTGGTGCTGGCGGGCGATATCGACGTCGCGACCGCCAAGGCCAAGGTCGAAAAATGGTTCGGCAATATCGCCGCCGGCCCCGCGCCCAAGGATGTGGACGCGACCGTCCCGACATTGGGGCAGGATGTTGAGAAGGTGATGCACGACAATGTCGCGGCGACCCGCCTCTATCGCAACTGGATCGTGCCGGGCGTCAATTCTGACGAGTTGCAGCAGCTGGATCTGGCCATGACCGTGTTCGGCGGCCTGGGTTCGTCGCGGCTCGACAATGTGCTGGTGCGTGACGAGAAGGTCGCCGTGGGCGTGAAGGCCAGCATCCAGCCGTTCGAGAAATTGAGCATCGCCGAGATCACCGTCGATGTGAAGCCGGGCGCAGACCCGGTGGCGGTGGGCAAGCGGCTGGACGCGCTGCTGGCCGATTACCTCGCCAAGGGGCCGAGCGCCGACGAGGTGCTGCGCGCCGCGACGACGCAGGCGGCCGGCACGATTTCGGGGCTGGAGAAGGTCGGCGGCTTTAGCGGCAAGGCGGTGACGCTGGCCGAGGGGGCAGTCTATTCCAACGATCCGGCCAAATATAAGAAGGATCTGGCCGTCTATGCCTCGGCCACGCCGCAGAGCGTGAGCGCGGCGGCGCGCAAATGGCTGGGCCGGCCGGTGCTGCGCCTGACCGTGGCGCCGGGCGAACGGTCGGCCGCCGACAATGTGCTGGCGGGCAATGCGACGGCCGAAAATACGAAGACGGGTGGCGCTGGGCACAAGCCGGCCTTCTTCCGCAATCCCGATGCCGCCGCGCCCAAGGCCGCGACGCCGCCGGCCCCGACCAGGATCGCCGAGCCGCCGATCGAGCCGGTCAAGGATCTGGACTTCCCCGATATCGAGCATGCAACGTTGAAGAACGGCATCAAGGTCGCGCTGGCGCATCGCTCGACCGTGCCGACGATGCGGGTGTCGGTCGCCTTCGACGCGGGCAATGCCGCCGATGATCGCGCCAAGCTGGGCACGGCAGGCCTGACCGCCGCGCTGCTGGACGAGGGTACGACGACCCGGTCGTCGGTGCAGATCGCCGAGGAGCAGGAGCGGCTGGGCGCGTCGATCAGCGCGGGCAACAGCATGGACCGCACCAATGTGGGCCTGTTCGCGCTCAAGCCCAATCTGGATGCGTCGCTCGGCCTGTTGGCCGATGTGATCCGCAATCCCGCGTTCGCGCCGGCAGAGGTGGAGCGGTTGCGGGGCCAGGTGCTAACCCGGATCAAGGCGGAAAAAACCGAGCCGATGGCGATCGCCCAGCGCATGCTGCCGCCTTTGCTTTATGGGCAGGCCCATCCCTATGGCATCCCCTTCACCGGGTCGGGCACGGAAAGTGGCGTCAAGGCGGTCACGCGGGCGGATCTGACGGCGTTCCATGACGCCTGGCTGCGACCGGACAACGCGACCATCTTCGTCGCGGGGGACACGACGCTGGCCGAGTTGCTGCCGCTGCTGGAAAAGCGGTTCGGCGACTGGAAGGCGCCCAAGGTCGCAAAGGGTGTCAAGACGTTCCGCATGGACCGGATGATGCGCCCGGCCAAGATCGTGCTGATCGACAAGCCGCAAAGCCCGCAGTCGCTGATCCTGGCCGGCCTGCTGACCAACAAGGCGGGCACCGACAATCCGGTGACGCTGTCGACCGCCAATGAAGTGCTGGGCGGCAGCACGACGTCGCGCCTGACCATGGACCTGCGCGAAACGAAGGGGTGGGCCTATGGCGCCGGCACCGCCCTGCCCGGCGTCAAGGAAACGATCCCGCTGCTGGTCTATGCCCCGGTGCAGACCGACAAGACGGGCGAGTCGATCATCGCCGCGCGGCAGGACATCAAGGACTATCTGACCACGAAGGGTACGACCGAGGCGGAGCGGAACCAGACGATCAACGGCCAGATCCTGTCGCTGCCCGGCAGTTTCGAAACCTCGTCCGACCTGCTGAGCGCGATGATGCGCAATGCGCTGATCGGCCGGCCGGACGATTATTATGAAACGCTGCCCAAAACCTATCGTGCCATGACCGCCGCCGACATGGACAAGGCCGCGCGTGAGGCGATCAACCCCGACCGGTTGATCTGGGTCGTGGTGGGCGATGTGAAGCTGGTGAAGCCGCAGCTTGACGCGGTCGGTCTACCGGTAGAAATGGGCACACTCGCGGATTGACGCGAACGTAAAGGAGTAGATGACATGGCAGCAGTAGATGGCGCTTATGATTGCGTGGCCAAGACGCCGATGGGCGACCAGAAAGGCGTGTTCACCGTCATCAGTAGCGGCGACCGTTTCAACGGCACCTTTGCCGGGATGATGGGATCGCTGGACGTGGTCGATGGCAAGATCGACGGCGGCACGCTGACATGGAAGATGGAAATGACCATGCCGATGCCCATGACGCTGGAATGCGAGGCCGAAGTGGCGGGCGATGCCATCACCGGCACGATGCAGCTGGGCGCGTTCGGCGCGTCGGCCTTCAACGGTACGCGCCGGGCCTGACCCCGGCATCCGGCACAGGCCGGATCGACATGATTATAAACTGGCGAGGCCCGAATCCCCGTGATTTGGGCCTCTCTGTATTTTCGGCACAGAGAATCTGAGAAGGCCGCATTGATGCAGGCAAGTGCGACAACGAGTGAGACAGCAACATTCCATTGACAAATTCCATTAGTTAGCTATCTAACTAATATGCCCTTATCGGAACCCAAACGCGCGCTGGCGCACAAGATGGCGCCTGTCGCCCGCGCCTGGCGGCAATTGGCGGACAACGTGCTGGCGGAATTCGGCGTGTCCAACAGTGCCGCCTGGTGCCTGATCCATATCGATCGACTGGGCGGCGAGGTGCGGCAGAGCGAGCTGGCCGAGTCGCTGGACATCGCCCAGCCCTCGCTGGTGCGGACGCTGGATCAGGTGCAGGCGGGCGGATTGGTACAACGGACCCCGCACCCCGACGACAAGAGATCCAACATCATCAGCCTGACCCCGACGGGGCAGGAACTGGTCGGCCGGATCGAAAGCAGGCTGGATTCCCTGCGCGTCGAATTGCTGGAGGACGTCCCCGAAGAGGCGATAGAATCAGCGGTCTGGCTGCTCGACCTGTTGAGCATGAGGATCGCCGATCGACGGAGCGCTGCATGATCGGCGACCGGTTCGGAGTGCCGGCGGCGCTCTTTTCCCTCAAATGCCTGGCGGCGGCGATGCTGGCCCTGTTCGTTGCCTATAGCATCGGGCTGGAGCGGCCCTATTGGGCTTTCCTGACCAGCTATATCGTCGCCCAGCCGATGGCCGGCGCGGTGATTTCCAAGGCGGTGTTCCGCGCGATCGGTACGCTGGTCGGGGCGATCTTTGCCGTGGCGATCGTACCGCCGCTGGTCAATGCACCCGAATTGCTGGTGCTGGCCATGGCGTCATGGCTGGCGCTGTGCGTGTTCGTGTCGCTGCTGGACCGGACGCCGCGCGGCTATATGTTCGTGCTGGCCGGCTATACCGCCTGCCTGATCGTCTTTCCGGACGTCGACACGCCCCAGACCATCTTCACCGTCGCGGCGCTGCGCGTGCAGGAGATTTTGATCGGCATCGCCTGCGGCAGCCTGATCCATGGCGTCGTCCTGCCCGGTTCGATCACCGGCGTGCTGCTGGCGCGGGTGGAATCGATGCTGCGCGATGCCGAACGCTGGACCCGCGACGCGATCGCCACCGAGCCGGTCGCCGGGCTGGACGCGGAGCGCCGCCGGCTGGCGCAGGACGTCACGGAATTGCACCAGATGTCGATCCATCTGCCCTTCGACATCAGTCGGCTGGCGCCGCGTGTGCGGACGGTCCGGGCGTTGCAGGATCAATTGTCGATGCTGTTGCCGCTGGGCGCAGCGGCGGAGGACCGGCTGGCGCAGCTGAAGGCCGCCAATGACGGCACGGTGCCGGCGCAGGTCGAGACGCTGATCGACGATGTGCGGCTGTGGCTGGACACGCCGGTGAGCGACAATCTGGCAAGGGCGGACAATGCCCAGCGGCTGATCAATCGCTGCGTGGCGATGGAGCCGGCGGCGACGCCCGATATGGGCTGGGCCGACATGATGCGCCTCAGCCTCTATGCCCGGCTCGCCACGCTGATCGCGGTGCATCGCGATTGCCGCGACCTTTATGATCAGATGGTGACGCACAGCCGCGCCGCCGTGACGCCACGCGTCGCCGAATTGCTGGAGGGGCGGCGCAACCGCGAACTGCATCGCGACTATGCCAGCGCGGCGCGCGCGGCGTTCAGCGCCTTCGTGACGATCGCGCTGGGCTGTACCATCTGGATATTGAGCGGATGGAAGGATGGCGGCAGCGCGGTGATGCTGGCCGGCGTGTTCCTGGCGCTGTTCGCGGCGGTGGACAATCCGCTGGCGCCGCTCAAAGGCTTCATGATCGGCACCGTCGCCGCTTCGGCATTGGGCGCGCTTTATGGCTATGCGATCATGCCGCGCCTCGACGGGTTCGGGCAATTGGCGCTGGCCTATTCGCCGGCCCTGCTCTTGCTGGGCGCGATGATGGCGTCGCCGCGCTGGATGGGCATTGCCCTGCCCACCTTGCTGGGGCTGGGCAGCCCGGTGCTGCTGTCCGACCATTATATCAATGCCTTTGCCAGTTACGCCAATGGCGCGGTGGCGCAGATTATCGGCATCTGGTTCGCGATCCTGATGGCCGGGCTGTTGCAATCGGCTGGCGTGGAACGGGCGATCCGTCGCACGTTGCGGGCCGGATGGGCCGATATTGCCAATCGCGCTACACTGATGAGCCCGCCCGATGTGCGGGGATGGATCAACCGGATGCTAGACCGTATCGCCCTGCTCGCGCCGCGTTTGGCGGCGACCCGCGCCGACAGCGGCAAGCCGCTTTATGATGCCCTGCGCGACCTGCGCACCGGGGTCGCGATCGGCGAGTTGCGGCAACTCAGGCTCGACCTGCCCGCACAGGAAGGCGCGCCGCTGGCCGCCGTGCTGGGCGGGGTGAGCCGCCATTATCGCGGGCTGGACCCGGATGCGCCGGCGGCGGCCGATCCGTCGCTGCTGCACGATATCGACAGCGCGATCGCGGACCTGTCCGCCAACCCGCGCCTGTTCGTGCGCCGGGACAGCGTGCTGGGGCTGGTCAGCCTGCGCCGCAACCTGTTTCCCGACGCGGACGCCTATCGGAGGATCGCGGCATGACCGGCGAAATCGCCCTGGGCGGCGTCTATATGCCCACATTGCTCCTGTTGGGGCTGGTCGCGCTGATCCTGAGCTGGGGTCTGACCCGGCTGATCGGCGCCTTCGGCCTCTACCGCTTCCTCGCCTATCGCGCGGCGGTGGACCTTAGCCTCTTCATCCTGTTGCTGGGCGGCCTCGCCCTGCTCGTCCCCACCCTTGGAATCCGACTATGAACCGCCTGACTACGACGCTGATCCGCAGCGCCGCCACCATCATCCTCGTCATCGCCGCGGCTCTGGTCGCGATCTGGATGTGGAATCATTATGAACGCAGCCCCTGGACCCGCGACGGGCGGGTACGGTCCGATGTGGTGCGGGTGACGCCCGACATCAGCGGACTGGTGACGTCGGTGGCGGTGCATGACAATCAGACGGTGAAGGCCGGCGACCTGCTGTTCGTGATCGATACGCCGCGTTATTCCATGGCGCTGGAGGAGGCCAGCGCCCGCATCGCCAGCGCGCAGGCGACCTTGGCGCAGGCCCGGCGGGAAGCGCGACGCGACATGGCGCTGGGCGATCTGGTGGCCGCCGAAACCCATGAGCAGAATCTGGCCAAGGTGGAGACGGCGCAGGCCGCCCTGTCCGAAGCGCTGAGCAGCCGCGATGCCGCTGCACTGAACCTGAAGCGCACGAAGGTGGTGGCGTCGGTCAATGGCGTGGTCACCAATCTGGACCTGCATCCGGGCGACTATGTCGGCGCGGGCAGCCAGGCGCTGGCCCTGATCGACAGCGATTCGGTACGGGTGGAAGGCTATTTCGAGGAAACCAAGCTGGGACTGATCTGCATCGGCGCGCCGGTGACGGTCCGATTGATGGGCGAAGCGCAGGACGTGCATGGCCGGGTGGAAAGCATCGCCTTCGGCATCAATGACGACAGCCGCAGCAATAGCGGCAATTTGCTGCCCGCAGTCGAACCGACCTTCAGCTGGGTGCGATTGGCGCAGCGCATCCCGGTGCGGGTGAAGATCGAGAAGGTGCCGGCAGGGCTGCGGCTGATTTCGGGCCGCACCGCGACGGTGACGGTCCAGCCGGCACAGAAGGACAAGGACGGGAAGCCGGGGGATTGCCGTCATGCGTAATCTGTCCTGCGCGCCGCTGCTGGCGCTGGCGCTGACGGCCTGTGCGACGGCCGGGCCGGATTATCATGGGCCTGAAAAGTCCGTTGCGACCGCGCCGGGCGCGACCGGGGCCTTTCATTCGGGACGCGATGCGCTGTTTGCGCAGGCCGACCTGCCCGATCATTGGTGGACGCTCTATGCCGATCCGCAGCTGGACAGCCTGATCGAGCAGGCCCTGGCCGCCAATACCGATATGCGCCAGGCGGACGCCAATCTGGCCCAGGCGCAGGCCGTGCTGCTGGAGGCGGAGGCAGGGCGCACCATCAGCACCAGTATCAGCGGCGGCGAAACCCTGTCGCGACCGTCGGGCGTGACCCAACATCTGCCGGGCACGATCGCCTATGATCTCGGCCTGTCGGCCTCCTACCCGCTGGACCTGAATGGTCGGATCAAGCGGGCGATCGAAGCGAGCAATGCCGATGTCGAGGCAAGCGCGGCGGCACGCGACTATGTGCGAGTCAGCGTGGCGGCGGCGACGGCCAAAGCCTATGCGCAGGTGTGTGCGGCCAATTACAGCCTGGGCGTCAATCGCAAGGTGGTGGCGTTGCAGCGCGATACCGCCAACGCCACCCGGCGGCTGGCCAAGGGCGGGCGCGGCACCGCCTTCGACGTCAGCCGGGCGCAGGCGGCGGTGGACAGCAGCGCGGCCGCCCTGCCCGCGTTCGAGGCGCAGCGGCAGAATGGCCTGTATCTGCTGGCGACGTTGATGGGGCGGCCACCCGCCGATTATCCGCGCGAGGTGGAAAGTTGCGCCGCGCTACCGACGCTGAACGCGCCTTTGCCGGTGGGGGATGGTACGGCGCTGATCCGGCGGCGGCCCGACATAAGGCAGGCGGAACGAGCGATCGCCGGCGATACGGCGCGGCTGGGCGTGGCGACGGCCGATCTGTATCCGCAGGTCAGCATCGGCGGATCGGTCGGCCTGTCCGGCCCGCTCAAGGATTTCGGATCGGGATCGGCCTTCGGCTTCAGCCTGGGGCCGCTGATCAGCTGGAGCTTCCCCAACCGGCCGGTGGTGCGGGCGCGGATCGCGCAATCCGAAGCCCGGGTGCAAGGCGACCTGGCCGGGTTCGACGGGACGGTGCTGGAAGCGCTGCGTCAGACCGAGACGGCGCTGGAAACCTATCGCCGCGATGCAGAGCGGGCGGCGGCGCTGGACCGGGCGCGGGATAGCGCTGCGCTCTCCGCCGGCCAAGCCGGCAAGCTGTTCCGTTTCGGCCGGGGCGATTTCCTGTCGCTGCTGGATGCGCAGCGCAGTCTGGCGAGCGCGGAGGTCAGCGCCGCAACGGCGCGGACGCAACTGGTGCAGGACCAGATTGCGCTGTTTCTGGCGCTGGGTGGCGGCTGGAAGTAAATCCGGGGCCAAGAAAAAAGGCGGGGCCTTGGGAGGCTCCGCCTTTTTTGATCGCTTATCAGCTGCCGTTGGGGCCGCCACCGTTGGGGCCGGCACCGCCGCCGCCCATGCCGCCGGCGCCGACCGCGCCGATATTGCCGAAAATCTCGTCGAACAGGCTGCGGTTGCGGCCCAGCGTCGGGGTCTTGTCGCCCGACGGGGAGATGTGGGCGACCTGCTCCAGCCCCATGCGGTCGATCGCGGTCACATTGCCCGCCGGATCGAAGCGGACGCGCAGCACCGTCTGGTCCACCGGCTTGGGATTGGAGAAGGCCAGCGCGCGCATGTCACGCGACACATAATACCAATCCTGCTCGCCGAACTGCGACACGAAGCTGGGGCGGCCCAGCGTCCCTTCCACCGAAGCGCGATTGTCGATGCCCGGCTGAACCGAATCGACCAGCAGCTTGTCCACCGAATAGCCCTGATGCGTGCGGATGCGGGTGCAGCCCGATGCGCCCAGCACCAACGCGCTGAGGCCGACAGCGAGCAGGATGCGCCCGCGTGACGAGTGACGGCTGAACTGACGCATGAACTTCTCCTGCGGGAGCGGGCCCGCGAACCTTCAAGAAACCTGATGCCGCCATTGCATTGGGCGACGCAGCGATCAATATGGAATTGCGCAAGCCCCGGCAAGGGGCGCAAAATATCGGACGGCGCATGATGGCCCGACCCGTATATGAAAATCCGTCAATGAAAAGCTGTGATTCCATGTCTGCCTCCCCCTCCTTCCTCCAGCGCCTGTTCGGGCGCACCGATCCCAAGGAGGGGCTGCGGCCGCTCTATAACGCCGTGATCCGGGAGGGGCGACAGCCGCACTGGTATCTGGACGGCGCGGTGCCCGACACGCTGGACGGGCGGTTCGACATGATCGTCGCGATCCTGGCGCAGGTGCTGATCCGTCTGGAGCAGCAGGCGCCGGGGCAGCGGGGCGCACAGGACAGCGTGTGGCTGACCGAATTGTTCGTCGATGACATGGACGGGCAGTTGCGGCAGGAGGGCGTGGGCGATGTCGTGGTCGGCAAACATGTCGGCCGCATGATGAGCGCATTGGGCGGGCGGATCAGCGCCTATCGCGCGGCGTTGACGGACGACGCGGATCTGACCGAGGCGTTGCGGCGCAACCTGTATCGCGGCGCTGAGGTGAGCGAGGAAGCGCTGGCGCATGTCGAGGGCACGCTGCGGGCGCGCTGGACGCGACTGGGCTGCCTGTCGCACGACGCGCTGCTGACCGGAGATTTAGGATGACTATGACAGCGACACCGGAATTTTCCCGAACCCACAAGGCCGACGCGATCGGCCGGCTGGCCCCTAAGCTGCATATCGCCGCCAAGCAGGACGAGCGGGATGCTCTGGCCAGGCGGTTCGGATTGGCGGCGCTGGATCGGCTGGAGGCGGATTATGGCCTGGCGATCGAAGATGGCGCCATCACGGCGCGCGGCCGGGTGCGTGCGGCGCTGGCCCAGCCCTGCGTGGCGACCGGCGTGCCGGTGCCCGAGACGATCGACAGCGATTTCGTCCTGCGCTTCGTGGTCGACAAGGAGGAGGCGCAGGAGGCCGACGAGCTGGAGTTGGACGCCGAGGATTGCGACACGATCGGCTATGACGGCCATGTGATCGACATGGGTGAAGCGGTGGCCGAAACGATGGCGCTGGCGATGACGCCCTTTCCCCGCGCGCCGGATGCCGACCGCTATCTGAAGGAGGCCGGCGTGCTGAGCGAGGAGCAGGCCAGTCCCTTTGCCGCATTGCTTGGCCTGACGGACAAGAAGTAGGAGGCATGCCCATGCTGGTCGCGCTGATGCTGGTTGCCGCCGGTGCCGCCCCGATGATCGGCGAGGATGTCGCGCGGGCGCAATGGGACATGGCCGAGAATCGCGCGACATGCGCGCCGCTCGCGCTGCTGTCGGACGGCGGGGTGAAGGGCAAGGCGCGACCGGCGCAATTCGGCGGCGGATGGGCGGTGGCGTTCGACCTGCCGGGGCTGCGCAGCGCCTATGGCTTTGCCGGGCCGGGGATCATCGCCATGGATGATGAGGCGGAGGCGGCGCAACGGGCGCGATTGACGAAGCAATGGCCGCACAGGCGCGACCTGCCCGCCTTGCCCGGCCCCGCTTTTGCCGGCTACGGGCTGGTCGGCGCGCAGCCCTATCCGGCGGATAACGCGCAGGGCAAGGGCCTCGAATCGCTGGCCTATATGCGGGTCGCGGGTCAGGGCTGCACCTATAATGTGTGGAGCCGAATCAGCCGCGCGCATCTGGAAACCTTGCTGGACAATCTGCGTCTGCAGGACTGATCTGTTTCCCTTTCGTTCCTGGCTGTGGCATAGGGTCCGGCATGGACGCCTCGCTGCCGCCGCTGCGCAAGATCATCCATATCGACATGGACGCCTTTTATGCGTCGGTGGAGCAGCGCGACGATCCGTCGCTGCGGGGCCTGCCGATCGCGGTGGGCGGCGGCGGGCCGCGCGGGGTGGTGGCGACGTGCAGCTATGAAGCGCGCAAGTTCGGCGTGCGGTCCGCCATGCCGGGCGCGCGGGCGCGGCGGCTCTGCCCCGACCTGATCTTCGTGCCGCCGCGATTCGATGTCTATCGCGCGGTTTCAGGGCAGGTTCGGGAGATTTTCAGCCGTTTCACCGACATCATCCAGCCCTTGTCGCTGGACGAAGCCTATCTGGACGTGACGGTGAACAAGCCGGGCATAGCGTCGGCAACTGCGGTGGCGCAGGAGATTCGGCGGATGATCCGCAAGGAGACGGGGCTGACCGCATCGGCCGGCGTATCCTACAACAAGTTGATCGCCAAACTGGCATCCGACCAGAACAAGCCCGACGGGGTATGCGTGGTGCGTCCGAACGAGGGGCCCGCCTTCATCGCCGCGATGCCGGTGCGGCGCATCCATGGCGTGGGGCCGGTGACGGCGAAGCGGATGCAGGCATTGGGAATCGAGACGGGCGCGGACCTGCGCGAGCGTGACATGCGATTCCTCCAGAGCCATTTCGGCAGTGCCGCCGACTATTATTATCGCGCGGCGCGCGGGCAGGACGACCGGCCGGTGCGCGAGCGCGAGGGGCGCAAGTCGGTGAGCGTCGAGGATACGTTTTTCGACGATCTGATCGAAGAAGAAGCGCTGGTGGCGGAGATCGAGCGGATCGCCGCGTCGCTGTGGACGCGGATCGAGAAAGCCGGGGCCTGGGGCCGGACGGTGGTGCTGAAGGTGAAGTTCGCCGATTTCCGGATCATCACCCGCTCGCGCAGTTTTTCAGCGCCGGTGCGGTCGCCGGAGTTGCTGGCGCAGGCCGGGCGGGAATTGCTGGTCGCGCAACTGCCGCTGCGCATGGGCGCGCGGCTGCTCGGGCTGGGCGTGCATAATCTGGAGGGAGAGGAAGAGGCGGATCAGGGGGAGCAGCTGGCGTTGGGGTTATAGAAGCGCCGTGCCCACCCCGGTGCGGCTAAACTCGCCTACGGCTCGCCAAGCCTGGATGCCCCTCCCGCAAGCGGGAGGGGTGCTTGTGCTGATTTAGAAAGGCAACCAGTTCCGCTTTTCCGTGAATTTCATATAGCCCGCGTTGACGCCTAGCCGATAGCCAACGCCGAGACGGATGGGGATCAGCACCACGCTGCCCCAGCGCAGATAGGAGGCGGTGAAGCCCCCGACGAGATAGGCAGTGCCCTCCGCCGCGGGGAAGCGATGGTAGAGATCCTGCGTGTCGTAGAGATTATAGACCAGGACGAAGGTGTTGGCCGCATTGCCGCCGACGTCGAAGCCGATCGACGGGCCGGTCCAATAGACTTCGCGCTTGCCCTCCACCTTGTGGTTGAGCGTGCCCGAACCATAGCGCAGGCCGACGACGAAGGCGCCCGACGCCTCACGCCCGGAAATATAGGCGTTGGGGCGACCCTGATCCTTCAGAATTTTCTCGATCATGCCGGCCAGCCCTTCGGCCCCCTTGCCGAACACGCCTTCGGCAGCCCCGATCAGATCGTCTTCCTGATAGGATTCGCCCGGCGCCATTGCGGCAGGGGGCGAATTGGTGGTCACGGGCGCGCCGGTCGCGGTGTTGCCGCCATTGGCGACGGGCGGAACACCGGCATCCAGATTGGGTTCGTACGGCGTCGCACCCCGATCCACGCTGGAATCGACGCCGGGATCGGTGGGGTTCCTGTTGGTCGGCGGCGGCGGCGCGAGATCGGAATCGATCGCGCTGTTGGGATCGATCGTGCGCACCTGCGCAGAGGCGGCAAGCGGCGTCAGCGCCATGCCAGCCAGCGCGGCGACCAGCACGCTTGCTCGCGCGATGCGGGCACCTATCTGCCCGTTGATGCCGATCATGCCCGATACTCCCCGAAAAGCGCGCGTCATAGCCATATATAGACCCAGATACAGGCATTGCGACCAGCAAGCTGAAACGACAATGAACGAACGGCGACCCGAGTCGATTCCGCGCCGGAACGAAAAATGCGGAAGAGGCGAAAATTCCTGATCCAGCCCGTTGCCATGCAGCAAAGCCATCGCTATAGCCCCTCCCCAGCCATTGTCCCCCTGTGAAGGTGGACAAATTTCGTGCGGAGACGTGGGTGAGTGGCTGAAACCAGCGGTTTGCTAAACCGTCGTGGCCTTAAGGGGCCACCGAGGGTTCGAATCCCTCCGTCTCCGCCAATTTTTCAATAGGTTCCGCGCGATGATCAAGTCCCGCTTCGGTACCTTTCGTGGGCTTGTCCGGCTCGCTCTATCCTATCCGCAACTCTTGCTGGGTCGATCCGCCAGCCGTGCGCCCGATGTGGCGGAGGTGCGGCGGTTGGTGTTCGTGTGTCAGGGCAACATCTGTCGCAGCGCCTTTGCCGATGTGGCCGCAAAGAAGGCAGGGCTGAACGTCGCTTCCTTCGGCCTGTCCACCACCAGCGGGCGCGGTGCCCATCCGCCCGCCATCGTGGCGGCGACGGCGCTGGGCCATGACCTGTCGGCGCACCAGGCGATCGATATGCAGGATCATGAACCGCAGGACGGCGACCTGCTGCTGGCGATGGAGGTGCGGCAATTGCACCGGCTGGCAGGCGATCCGCGCCTGAAAGATATGCCGCGCATGCTGCTGGGCCAGTGGACCCGGCCGATGTTGCCGCATCTGCATGATCCCTACAGCCTTGACGATCGCTACATGGCGACGTGCCTGATGCGGATCGACCGGGCGATCCCGCAATTGGTCAGGGCTTTTCCCGGCGCACGGCTTTCCTGACGATCTGCACCATGTCGCGTAGCCAGGGCCGCGGGTCCGAGCGGCTGAACACATAATAGCGCGCACGCGGGTCGAAAAAGGCCAGCAGATAGGCGACCAGATCGACGACCGGACGGCGACGGAAAAAAGGATCGTCGATGCGGCCGGGCGCGAGGAGGATGCGGACCAACCTTTTGGTTTCGGGCACCATGTAGCGCGCGCGCAGATTGTCGCGCGCCGGGGGGGCGGGATCGGTCTGGCGCAGCACGGTGCGACGATAGGCCTCCCACGCGAAGTCGGCGCCGCAATGGAGCGCCAGCGGCAGGCTGCCCCAGAAGCGGCCGTTGACCTCCATCAACCAATAATGGCCGCTGTCGGGTTCGTAGCGATATTCGACCATCGCCTGCCCTTCCCAATCGAGCGCCTGCAACAGCTTTTCCGACAGCGCCATTTGCGCACCATGCGCGTTCACGGGTTCGGCGCGGCAAAGGGTGGAAACGCCTCCTTCGGGCGGCCATTCGTGGAGACGACGATGCTGGAAGCGCAGCGTCGCCTGCCCGCCTGCCATATAGAGCATCTGGCCCAGGCCCACGCCCCGGCAATATTGTTGAATCAACGGCCAGCGGCCGATCGGCGCATAGCGGTCCAGCAAGGCAAGCAGTTGGGCTGCGTCGCGAATATAGTCGGTCTTGATCCATTCCAGGCCCGCTCGTTCGAGCAGACCCATGATTTCGGGCGGATTGGACCATTTTGCGACCAGCGGGTAACGCATCTGCGCGGCACGGGCGGCGAAATCCTCGTCAGCGTGCGGCTGCCAGGTCTGTGGCACGCGCAGGCCCGCCACCGTCGCCGCCTGCAAAGTCTGCATCTTGTCCAGCACCCGTTCGAGCTGCTGCGGCCGGGGGACGAGGATGTGACAATCGCCGATCATCGCCGGCAGGGTCGAGAGTTGCAGCAGGTCGGTTTCGGAAATGGCCAGAACGGCGCGGGCGCCGGTGCGGGCGATCAGGCCGGGCAGCCAGTCGGCGATCGGGCCGGTCGGGCGCTGCGTCCAGTCGGTGCAATAGCGCGAGGCGATGACGATGGAGGCGCAATCGCGCGCGATGCCATGTACAGGTACGCCATGCCGGCCCAGATCGCGCACGACCGCAAGGCCGATGGCGTTTTCCAGACCCAGGACGATCGCACCGGGCAATGCGGTCACGCAGGCACCAGCCGATGTTCGTAGCGCCAGGTCGCCAAGGCCTGCTCCGCAAGGCGCAGGCCGGTGCGCAGCCGGCTGGGCGCGGCGCGGCTGAGCGTGCGGGCCGGCCGGTCGGCGAGATCCACGGACAAGTCGTTGAAGCCCGCACCCCGGACGCCGGGCAACCGGGCGGCGTCGCGGCAGAGCGCCTGAAACCGGGCGATGACGGCGCCATTGGGACGCCGACGATCGCGCGAGAGCATTTCGAAACTATGGGTGACGACATTGAAGGCGTCATGCCCCTCCCGCACGGCATGGCGCAGGCCGGCGCGCATCTCGGCGGCGGACATGGCGCAGATCTGGGCCGGGCGGAAACCGCCGGGCCGGTCCTCTATGCCCGATACCGGCAATTCGACGACACCTTGCGCACGGGTCGCGCCGATCTGTGCCCGGTCGGCCGAAATGCCACATTCGCGGCCGAGATAGGCCGGATTGACGCTGCTGTCCCAAGCAACGTCCAGAGTCGCAAGTGCGCGCAGCGTATCGTCATTGGCGCCGAAATTGCCGGCACGAAAGGCGGTGATGGCGGGCGCGCCGGCCTGTTCCAGCCATTGTTTGGCACGGCCGAGCAGGATGATCTGATCGTCCAGCGAAAAGTCCCCGATATTGCGCCCCTGCCGACCGCCGACCGGCGAATCCTTCGCCCAGGCCAGCCACTCGGTATGGATATGCATCTGCACCTCATGCCCGCGCGCGACGATGGCGTGGACGATGGGGGCCAGAAAATCGGTGCCATGGACCAGCGCTGGCATGGGGTCGACGAAGAAGACGCCCTTCAGCCCATGGCGGTCGAGCTGCTCCATCTGCCAGCCGATGCCGAAAGCGCCGGACCGCGTCCGCGCCCAGATCGACCGATCGACATTGTCGGCGAGGCTCACCCCACGCTGATGCAGCGAGGAGGAGAGTTCGGTATCGACGGTGATCAGCAACGCGGTCATCAAAAGGTCCGGTCCGGGGGGCGGCACATCCGCATTAGATGATGCGGGTTAAGGAGGGGTAATATGTCTCCGGCATGTCCGATAGCGAAATTCTACCGAAATATGCGCCCCTGAACCTTGCTATCCCCTGAAGGCGACGCCCGGCGTCGGAATCCTTCATTCCAGCAGCGAAAATTCCCCGTAATTGCCCTGGAAAAAGAGCAAGGGGCTGCCGGGACGGTCGACTTCCAGCGCGACCACGCGGCCAAGCGCGATATAATGGTCGCCCGCTTCATGCACCGCGTCGAGCGTGCAGTCGATCCAGGCGACGACATCGTCGAGGATCGGCGACCCATTGGCCGACACGCGGTGGGACAGGCCGGCAAACTTGTCCGGTCCGGGACCGGCGATCTGGCGGCAGAGCGGCAGCTGGTCGCTGGCCAGCACATTGACGCAGAATTTGCCGACCGCCTGCAAGCGCGGCCAGCTGCCCGAGCTTTTGGCCGGGAAGAAGGCGACGAGCGGCGGATCGAGCGAAACCGAGGTGAAGGAGCCGACGACCATGCCGATCGGCGTGCCATCCGCCTCTACCGCGGTGACGACGCAGACGCCGGTGGGGTAATGGCCCAGCACCCGGCGAAAAGTCGCATTGTCGAAACTGGCCACGCTCATGCCTTGCTCCCGAGACGGTTCATGCGTCCCCCTCTCGCCCAGAACGCGGCATAAGCAAATGATAAAGCGCGGACCACCGACGAGAAAATCTCAGCCGATGGCCCGCGCGGGATCAGAGCGCGACGCCGCCTGCCGCCAGCACGGCCAGAGTCAGCAGTTCGGACGCGTTGGAAGACATGGTGGCGATCTGCACCGATTTTTCCATGCCGACCAGCAACGGGCCGATCATCGTCGTGCCGCCCAGTTCGCGCAGTAGCTTGGCCGAGATATTCGCCGATTGCAGGCCGGGCATGACCAGCACATTGGCCGGGCCGGACAGGCGGCTGAACGGATAGCTTTTCATCACGGTGGGGTTGAGCGCCGCATCGGGCGTCATTTCGCCTTCATATTCGAAATCGACGGCCCGCTCATCGAGCAGCTTCACCGCGTCGCGCACATTGTCGAGGAAAGCGCCGGGCGGATTGCCGAAGTTGGAATAGGACAGGAAGGCGACGCGCGGGTCATGGCCCATGCGGCGGGCGACGGCCACGGTCCCTTCGGCGATATCGGCCAGTTCGGTGGCAGACGGCCGTTCATGCACGGTGGTGTCGGCCAGGAACACGGGCTTGTCCTTGGCCACCATGACATGGATGCCGAAGGGGGTACGGCCGGGCGCGGAGTCCATCACGCGCTTCACTTCGCGCAGCGTCTGGCCATAGGGGCGGGTCGTGCCGGTGATCATCGCATCGGCGACGCCCATCTTGACCAGCAGCGTGCCGAAAATATGGCGATCGCGATTGACCATCCGTTCGCAATCGCGACGCAGATAGCCGCGCCGCTGAAGCCGGGCGTAAAGCAGGTCGACCATGTCGGGCACCAGCGGCGAGTTGACGCTGTTGTGCAGTTCGAAGCTTTCGGGATCACGCACGCCCAATGCCTTGAGCTTTTCCATCACATCGTCGCGGCCGACCAGGACGGGGATGCCATAGCCCAGCTCACGGAACTGGATGGCGGCGCGCAGCACCACTTCTTCTTCGGCTTCGGCGAAGACGACGCGCTTGGGGTTGGCCTTAGCGATCTCATAGGCGCTGGTGAGGACCGAGGTGGTCGGGTTGAGCCGTGCCTTCAACGATTGGCGATAGGCCGCCATATCCTCGATCGGTTTTTGCGCGACGCCGGTTTCCATCGCAGCCTGCGCGACGGCGGCGGGCACCACTTCCATCAGGCGCGGGTCGAATGGCGCGGGGATGATATAGTCCGGGCCGAAGCTGTGCGAACGGCCATAGGCCTTGGCCACTTCTTCGGGCACCTGCTCGCGCGCCAGTTCGGCGATGGCATGGGCGGCGGCCAGCTTCATCGCTTCGTTGATGCCGGTCGCGCGCACGTCCAGCGCTCCGCGGAAGATGAAGGGGAAGCCCAGGACATTGTTGACCTGATTGGGGAAGTCCGACCGGCCGGTCGCGACGATCACGTCGGGGCGCACCGCGTGGGCATCGGGCGGCAGGATTTCCGGGTCGGGATTGGCCATGGCGAAAATGATCGGATTGGGCGCCATGGACTTCACCATCTCCTGGCTCATGGCCCCGGCGACCGACAGGCCCAGGAACACGTCGGCGCCCTTGACCGCTTGCGTCAGGGTGCGCGCGTCGGTCTTGACCGCATGGGCCGACTTCCACTGGTTCATGCCCTCGGTGCGGCCCTGATAGATCACGCCCTTGCTGTCGCACATGATGACATTGTCATTGGGGACGCCCAGCGCCTTGATCAGTTCGGTGCAGCTGATGGAAGCGGCGCCCGCGCCGTTCACCACCACCTTCATGTCCTTCATGTCGCGGCCGGTGAGCAGGGCCGCATTGATGACGCCCGCCGCCGCGATGATCGCGGTGCCATGCTGATCGTCATGAAAGACCGGGATGTTCATCCGTTCCTTGAGCGTCTGTTCGATGATGAAGCATTCGGGCGCCTTGATATCTTCAAGGTTGATGCCGCCGAAGGTCGGCTCCATCAGCTCGACCGCATCGATGAAACGATCGACATCCTCGGTCTTGAGTTCGATGTCGATGGAATCGACGTCGGCGAAGCGCTTGAAGAGGACGGCCTTGCCCTCCATGACCGGCTTGGACGCCAGCGCGCCGAGATTGCCGAGGCCCAGGATCGCCGTGCCGTTGGAGATGACCGCGACCAGATTGCCCTTGGCCGTGTAATCATAAGCGGTCGCCGGATCGGCGGCGATGGCGCGTACCGGGACGGCAACGCCCGGCGAGTAAGCGAGGCTGAGGTCGCGCTGCGTCGCCATCGGTTTCGACGCGATGATCTCGATCTTGCCGGGGCGGCCGGTCGAGTGGAAGAACAGCGCCTCGCGCTCGGAAAATTCCACATTCGATTTATCGGACATCGCTGGCACCCACATAATGGAACAATAAGGTGGCCCTAGCGGCAAGATTATCGTGTGGGCAAGTGCGAGAAGCGCAATTTTCCTGCCGTTCCGGGAAGCGCTGGTTTCAGCCCAAGGTTCAGGCTATCGCCCTGCCCCATGGCTTCTTCGACCGACAATCCAGCTTCTGCCGCCGCCCCGACGCCGATGATGGCGCAATATCTGACGCTCAAGGCGGAGGCGCAGGACTGCCTGCTCTTCTACCGCATGGGCGATTTTTTCGAGCTGTTCTTCGACGATGCGAAGATGGCGGCGGCGACGCTGGATATCGCGCTGACCAGTCGGGGCGAACATGGCGGCCAGCCCATTCCGATGTGCGGCGTGCCGGTGCATAGCGCAGAAGGCTATCTGGCGCGGCTGATCAAGGGCGGACATCGCGTCGCCATCGCCGAGCAGACCGAAACGCCGGCGCAGGCCAAGGCGCGCGGCGGCAAGACGTTGGTGGCGCGCGCGATCGTGCGTTATGTGACCGCCGGCACGCTGACCGAGGAGACTCTGCTCGACAGCCGGCGCGACAATATGCTGGTGGCGCTGGCGCAGGTCGGCGGGGAAGGATCGGGCGAGATCGGTATCGCCGCCGCCGATATTTCCACCGGCCGGTTCGAAACGATGACCTGCCCGTTTGCCGACCTGCCCGCCGAGCTGGCGCGGTTGCGGCCGAGCGAAGTGGTGGTGGCCGAGGGATCAGGCATCGAGGTGGCGGACATGCACCCGTTCGACAAGACCGCCTTTTCCAGCAGCCGGGCCGAAGATGCGCTGAAACGCCTGTTCGGGGTGGCGACACTGGACGGATTCGGCCAGTTCGGCCGGGCCGAGCTGGCGGCGATGGGCGGGTTGATCGCCTATCTGGACCATGCGGGCAAGGGCACGCTGCCCTTCCTGGCGCCGCCGCTGCGCAAGACCAGTGGCGGCCATGTCGCGATCGACGCGGCGACACGCGAGAGTCTGGAAATCGTGTCGACCACGGCGGGCACGCGGGCGGGCAGCCTGCTGGGCGCGATCGACCGGACGGTGACGGGCGCGGGCGCCCGGCTGTTGGGGCAGGATCTGTCGGCGCCGCTGATGGACCTGGCGGTCATCGAAGCGCGGCTGGGGCTGGTCACGCTGTTCCATGACGATGCGACGTTGCGCGACCAGTTGCGCGGGGCGCTGCGGGCCTTGCCCGATATCGGCCGGGCGCTGGGGCGCGTGGCGGTGGGGCGTGGCAGCCCGCGCGATCTGGGTCAGTTGCGCGATGGCCTTGGCGGCGCGCGGTTGCTGCGCGAGCGGCTGGGGCGGCTGGGCGATGCGCCGCAGATGCTGGTGCAGTTATTGCCGGCGCTGGACGGGCATGGCGCGCTGGTCGATGCGCTGTCGCGCGCGCTGGTGCCCGCTCCGCCGACCGAGACGGCGAGCGGCGGCTATATCGCCGACGGTTACGATCCGGCGCTGGACGAATTGCGGCGGCTGAGCAGTGACGGCCGCCGGGCGATCGCGGCGCTGGAGGCCAAATATCGCGCGCAGACCGGGATTTCCGCGCTCAAGATCCGGCATAATGGCGTGCTGGGATACCATGTCGAAGTGCCGGCCCGTGCCGCCGATGCGCTGATGGCGCCCGACAGCGGCTTTACCCATCGCCAGACGTTGGCGGGCGTGGTGCGATTCAACTCGATCGACCTGCATGAGGAAGCCGGACGCGTGGCGCAGGCCGGTGCCCATGCGCTGGTGGCCGAGGCGGCGCATCTGGAGGAACTGATCGGCGCGGTGCTGGATCGCAAGGCCGACATCGCCCGCGCCGCCGATGCGCTGGCACGGCTGGACGTGGCGGCTTCGCTCGCCGAGCGGGCGGCCGAGGGCGGATGGCAGCGGCCGCATTTTGTTGCGGCAGATGGCGCGGGCCAGTGCCTCGACATCGTGGGCGGACGGCATCCGGTGGTCGAGGATGCGCTGCGCAAGGACGGGCAGCCTTTCGTCGCCAATGATTGCCGATTGAACGAGGGCGACCGGCTGTGGCTGGTCACCGGGCCGAACATGGGCGGTAAGTCGACCTTCCTGCGCCAAAATGCGCTGATCGTCATATTGGCGCAGGCTGGCGGCTATGTGCCGGCGCAGGCCGCGACGTTGACTCTGGTTGATCGGCTGTTCAGCCGGGTCGGCGCGTCGGACAACCTCGCCAAGGGGCGATCGACCTTCATGGTCGAGATGGTCGAGACAGCGGCGATCCTGGCGCAAGCCACAGAGCGTAGCTTCGTCATATTGGACGAGGTGGGCCGTGGCACATCCACCTATGATGGCCTCGCGCTCGCATGGGCCGTGGTGGAGGCGGTGCATGAGGTCAATCGCTGCCGCTGCCTGTTCGCCACACATTATCATGAGTTGACGCGGCTGGCCGAGACGCTGTTGTCGTTGTCGCTGCACCATGTCCGCGCGCGCGAGTGGAAGGGCGACCTCATATTGCTGCACGAACTGGCCGAGGGGCCAGCCGATCGCAGCTACGGCCTGGCCGTCGCACGGCTGGCGGGGTTGCCACCGGCCGTGCTGAAGCGCGCCAAGGATGTGCTGGCGCGGCTGGAGGCGGGCAAGGCGAAGACCGGCGGGATCGCGGCGGGGCTGGACGACCTGCCCTTGTTCGCGGCGGTGGCGACGCAGGAGGAGGCAGCGCCCGATCCGCTGCTGGCGGCGATCGCGGCGATCGACGCCGACGCTTTGTCCCCGCGTGAAGCACTCGATCATATATATCGACTGAAACAACTGGCCGCCGACATGCGGCACGACTAGAGCATGGCCATGGGCATACAGTATCCAGCGCTGGGATCGCGGCGTGCGATCATCGACCGGCGCGCCATTTCCGATACGATCAACGCTCTGGCGCAGGAGCATCGGGGCGATGCCATGCGCCTGCGCGGCGGAATCGTGAAGGAATTGAAGGCGGCACTGGACGAGGGCCGGGCCGAAGTCGCCCGCCGGCTGAGCGTCAAGCCGACCCGCGGACGGGAGTCGGTGACGGCCTTCGCTTTCCTGATCGACCAGATATTGCGCCTGCTCTACGACGCGACGACGCATCATCTCTATCCCGCCGGCAATCGCAGCACAGGCGAGCGGATCGTGCTGATGGCTGTGGGCGGCTATGGCCGGGGCGAAATGGCGCCGCACAGCGACGTCGATATCGGCTTCATCACCCCCTGGAAGCCGACTGGCTGGACCGAGCAGGTGATCGAATCCATGCTCTATTCTCTGTGGGATCTGGGGCTGAAGGTCGGGCATAGCAGCCGTTCGGTCGATGAAACGATGCGCATGGCCAAGAGCGACCTGACGGTGCGCACCGCGTTGCTGGAGGCGCGCTATGTCTGGGGCGACCGGGCGCTGTATGAGGAAACGTCGGTCCGCTTCGACGCAGAAGTGATGCAGGGCAATGCCCGCGCCTTCGTGACCGAAAAGCTGGAGGAGCGCGACGAGCGGCACAAGCGCATGGGCGACAGCCGCTATGTCGTCGAGCCGAACGTCAAGGAAGGCAAGGGCGGGCTGCGCGACCTGCACACATTGTTCTGGATCGGCAAATATGTGAACCGGGTGCGCTCGGTCGCCGATCTGGTCGATGTCGGCCTGCTGACCGAAGCCGAATTGCGCCAGTTTCAGAAGGCCGAGGATTTTCTGTGGGCGGTGCGGTGCCACCTGCACACCATCACCGGCCGGGCGGAGGATCGGCTGACCTTCGACCTGCAACTGGAAACCGCGACGCGCATGCACTTTACCGGGCGTGCGGGCCGGTCCGGGGTCGAGCGTTTCATGCGCTATTATTTCCTGAACGCAAAGACGGTGGGCGACCTGACCGCCGTGTTCCTGGCGCATCTGGACGACCAGATGGCCGAAAAGGGGCGACGCTATATTCCGTCCATCTTCCGCCGGCCCAAGAAGCTGGACGGGTTCGTTCTGGAACGCGGGCGGATCGCCCTGCCCAGCGACGATTTCTTCAAGGCGGACCCGGTGCGGCTGCTGGATATCTTCGCCGTGGCGGACAAGCATGGGTTGCAGATCCATCCCAGCGCCATGCGCGCGGCGAGCCGGGACGCAGGCCTGATTTCCGCCAAGGTGCGCAAGGATCCGCGCGCCAACGCCGCCTTCATGGAGGTGCTGACGTCACCGCGCGATCCGGAAACGGTGCTGCGATGGATGAACGAATCCACCGTCTTCGGCCGGTTCGTGCCGGACTTCCGCCGCGTCGTCGCGCAGATGCAGTTCGACATGTATCATCATTATACGGTCGACGAGCATACCATCCGCGCCGTCGGCCTGCTGTCGCGGATCGAAAAGGGCGAACTGACGCAGGACCATCCGCTGGCAAGCGACCTGATGGGCAAATTGCTGTCGCGTCGCGCCCTCTATGTCGCGGTGCTGCTGCACGATATCGCCAAGGGACGCGGCGGCGATCATAGTTTGCTGGGTGCAGAGGTGGCCGAACAGCTTTGCCCGCGCCTGGGCCTGACCCCGGCGGAGACGGAGACGGTCGCCTGGCTGGTGCGATACCATCTGCTGATGTCGGCCACCGCCTTCAAACGCGATCTGGCCGATTACAAGACCATCCTCGATTTCGTCGATGTGGTGCAAAGCCCGGAACGGTTGCGCCTGCTGCTGTGCCTGACCGTGGTGGATATTCGCGCGGTGGGACCGGGTGTCTGGAACAGCTGGAAGCGACAGTTGCTGGGCGATCTCTATGAGTCCGCCGAGGAAGTGCTGCGGCTGGGCCATAAGCAAAAGGGGCGGGGCGAGCGCGTCATCGCCAAGCAGCATGCGCTGCGCGAGGCGTTGGGCATGGACGAACCGACGTTCGAGGCGTTCAGCAAGCGGCTGCCCGAAAGCTACTGGATCGCGGAACCGGACGACATTCTCTTCCACAATGCCCAGCATATCCTGGCCGCGGGCGACGCCCAATTGTCGATCGCGGCGCAATATTATCCGCAGCGCGGCGCGACGCTGGTGACGGTCTACGCCACCGACCATCCGGGCCTGTTCTACCGCATCGCCGGCGCCATCCATCTGGCCGGCGGCAACATCATCGACGCGCGCATCCATACGACGCGCGACGGGGTGGCGATCGACAATTTCCTGGTGCAGGATCCGCTAGGCGGCGCATTCCACAGCGACGATCAGTTGAAGCGGATTCGCGGCGCGATCGAGGATTCGCTGTCCAACCGGCACCGGATGATCACCAAGCTGGCGGCGCGCCCCCTGCCCCGCACCCGCGCCGAAGCCTTCCGCATCGAACCCAATGTGCTGATCGACAACAAGGCGTCGAACCGCTTTACGGTGGTGGAGGTCAATGCGCGCGACCGGCCGGCCTTGTTGTTCAGCCTCGCCAATGCACTGTTCCAGTCGAAGGTAACGGTACACAGCGCCCATGTCGCCACCTATGGCGAGCGCGCGGTCGATACTTTCTATGTCACCGACCTGCTGGGCGGGAAGATCGAGAGCAAGGCACGGTTGCAGACGCTGGAACGGCGCCTGCTGGAAGCGGCCGGTGGCGAAGTGGGCGAGGCGCTGGAGCGGGCGTGAGTGCAGCTATCCGTTAGTTTCGAGCTTAGTCGAGAAACGCATGCGATGCGCTGACCACCTCTCGACTTCGCTCGAAGCGAACGGAATTAAGCCACAATCTCCATAACGTCGCCCGGCACCAGCAATGGCAGGAGGCGTAGCATGTCATCGCGGTCCACGGCGACGCAGCCCGCCGTCCGTCGACCTTCGGACAGATGGAAGAAGATCGCGCTGCCCATGCCCGGCACCGGCGGCGCGTCATTATGACCCAGCACGACGATGACGTCATAGGCGTCGTCACTGCGGGTCAGGCTTTCGGCGGAATAGGGACGCGGCAGGCGGACCGGGCGGTTATAGGCCGGGTCGGCGATATCGTCCGACCAGCCGTCATTGGTGCGTATCCAGCGCCAGGGCAGGTTTATGCCGGTCGCATCGACCTTGCCGGGACGCAGCAGGACACCGCGAATGGGCCAGACCCCAAGAGGGGTGCAGCCATCGCCTTCGCGCTTGTCCGCCGCCGCACAGGCGCCGCTGCGGCCTATGGTGCAGGCCATGGCGACGTCGCCGAAGGTCAGGCGCCCCGCGCCGCTTTCGACGCGGATGACGCTCATAGTTGGTGGCCGGTCCGGTCGCGCTTGGTGGCGAGATAACGTTCGTTGTGCGGATTGGCGGCCAGGATGATCGGCAGGCGTTCCGTCACCTTGATGCCGGCCGCTTCCAGCCCCGTCACCTTGTTGGGATTGTTGGTGAGCAGGCGCACCTGATCGACGGCGAGCAGGTCGAGCATCCGCGCCGCGACCGAAAAATCGCGCGCGTCGATGGCGAAGCCCAGCCGGACATTGGCGTCGACCGTGTCGAACCCCTGATCCTGCATCGCATAGGCGCGCAGCTTGTTGACGAGGCCGATGCCGCGCCCTTCCTGCCGCAGATAGAGGAGGATGCCCCAGGGCGCATCGGCGATCCGGTGCAGCGCCTCATGCAGTTGCGGGCCACAATCGCATTTCAGACTGCCCAGCACGTCGCCGGTCAGGCATTCGCTGTGCAGCCGAATGACGGGCGGCGATCCATCGCGCTTGCCCACGATCAGCGCGACATGCTCACGCGGTTCGTCCGGACTGCGAAAGGCGATGATTTCCGCGCTCTCGCTCGCCGATACCGGCAGGCGCGCGCGGGTGGCGATGGCAAGGTTGGTCGCATCGTCATAGGCGGAAATAGCGTCGGCGCTGACGTCAACCTCCACCGGGCCGTCGCCTTCCAGAAGGAAATAGGCGGGCAGGATGCCGGCGAGACGCGCGAGGCGCAGCGCCGCCTTGGCCGCCTGCGGCGCGGGCAAGGTGCGCGCGCGAAATGGCCCCTTGAGCGGGGACGCCAAGTCCAGCACCGGGTCGGAAATGGCGGTGGCGACGTCGGCGTCGATCCACGGCGCGCGCTCGACCAGCACCGGCATGTCAGGGTCGGCGGCGGCCAGTTGATTGCCAAGTTTCAGCGTTTCGGCACGGGCGGCGGAAATCAGAATGTCGGCGCGACCATGCGGGTCGAAATCCGCCAGCGTCACCGCGTCCGCCCCCTCGATCGCCATCAGGCGGATCGCACCATCGGGGGCGGTCAGACGGATCGCCCAGCCACGGCGCAGCGCGTCGATCGCTCGCGCCGCATCCCGTCCGATCCCGGTTCTCATCAGAAAGCGAACTCGGTAATGATGGGGATATGGTCGGACGGCTTGATCCAGCTGCGCGCCGGTTCGACGACGCGATGGCTGACCGCCTTGTCCGCCACATCCTTCGTCATCCACATATGGTCCAGGCGGCGGCCACGATCCGATTCCGCCCAATCCTTCGCACGATAGCTCCACCAAGTGTAGAGGCGCGCGGGCGCGGGGTGGAAATGGCGGCCGATATCGACCCAGTCGTTCGATGCCTGCAACCGCGCCAGAATCTCACATTCGATCGGCGTATGGCTGACCACGTTCAGCAATTGCTTGTGGCTCCAAACATCGGATTCCAGCGGCGCGATGTTGAAATCGCCGGTCAGGATGGCCGATTTGTCGCCAAGGCCGGACGACCATTGGATCATCCGTTCGATGAAATCGAGCTTCTGGCCGAATTTGGGGTTCACATCGCGATCGGGAACGTCGCCCCCGGCAGGCACATAGACATTTTCGATCCGCACGCCATTGTCGAGCCGGACGCCGACATGGCGCGCTTCGCCATTGGCCTGCCAGTCGAACCGGTCATCCTCATGGATCGGCACCTTGCTCATGATCGCCACGCCATGATGCATGCGCTGGCCGTTCAGCACCTGATGGACATAGCCCATCCGTTTGAACATGTCGGTGGGGAAAATCTCGTTCACCACCTTGGTTTCCTGAAGGCACAATATGTCGGGCGCCTCATCGCGCAGCAGCTGTTCGACGATGTCGATGCGGGCGCGGACGGAGTTGATGTTCCAGGAACAGATGGAGAGAGTGTCGGCCATGGTAGGCAACTAGGGTTGCCGGCGTCGTTGCGCAAGCGGAAGACCGTTGTGGCGGACAAAGTAAGACCCCCGCTCCGGGGGCGTGGAACGGGGGTCTCGATCGCGCCCTTGAAGCGCTTCGCGGTACGAGATGGGGACCGGGTAACAGGGGGGAAATCCCGGTTTGGTCTCGCGCCGTTGATGTATGATTAGCGCCGCTCATATGAGCGTCAGATGAACGGGCCGGCAAGATTGGGCCCGATCGCTCGGGCCGTCTTGCCGGACGCTCGGGTCAACTGCCGGCGGAGCGGCCCCTGGGTCGCGGATCGGTCCAGCGGAAGGCGGAGTCGGCGACCGGTGCGCCATAGACCTGATTGGAAAAGCGCACCGCCGTGCGGTTATTCTGCGAATCGAGCATGACCCAGCCATAGAGCTGAAGCCCCGCCGGCGCGGACGCGTTGCGTTTGAAGATCATGGTGATGGTGCCATATTCGGGCCGCTTGGGATCACGCGCCTCTACGCTCAGGACCGTCGGATCGCCGGTCGGTACCAGCTTGCCATATTTGGACAGATCCTTGGACGGATCGAGCAGCGCGCCCAGCGGCGAATTGCCGATCGGCCAGCGCTGCACCTGCCGCACTTCATAATCGATCATGGTCAGCGCCTTGCCATCGCTGACGATCAGCAGCGGCACGCCCTTTTGATATTGGAAGCGAATCTTGCCCGGCTGCTTCAGGGTCAGTTTGCCGGTCAGGGTCTGGCCGTTGCGGTCGGTCTGGCTGAAATCGGCGGTCAGGGTGGTGACGCTGCGGATATAGTCGTTGACCTTGGCAAGGTCGGACTGGTCCTGCTGCTGCGCGGTTGCCGGCACGGTCGGCGCGACCAGTGCGGTGGTGGCAGCAAGGACAAGCGCGAGGGGCGCAACGATGCGCTTCATGGCGTTCAACTCCGATTGTTTGGGAGAGTGGGGCTAGGCGATGGGGCTTGAACCCCCCGTGAACTCGGCTGTTCCGACATAGCGCATTTTGGTAAGGGAGTGATGGGGGAGAGCATCCGCTTTGAACTCGGGACCAGCTCGATCCCCCATGCTCCCGCCTCGCCCTGCCGGTCTGACCGGCGGCACCGCTCCAATTATGTTATCGGCGCGGCAGCAGCGAGATGTGCCTAGACCCATTTGCAGACAAAAAAAAGGGCCGATCCGAAGACCAGCCCGTAAAAGTTTTTAGGAGAGGATGCCTGAAAGGCCTGCTCTCTATGTTCCAACTGGTTCATGACGGCAAATGCGAAGGAAAGCAGTGCGATTGCATAAAGCGCAATCGTCGCGATTCCGGTCGGGTCAGATGGGATTCCCATTCTCGTCGCGCAGCACTTCGCGGCGGCCGACATGGTTGGGAGGACCGACCAGCCCTTCTTCCTCCATCCGTTCGATCAGGCGGGCGGCGCTATTGTAGCCGACGCGCAATTGCCGTTGCAGCCAGCTGGTCGACGCCTTCTGATTTTCGAACACCAGCTGGCATGCCTTGCGGAACAGTTGGGCGTCCGGGCTGTCGTCGCCCAGGTCCACGCCGTCGAGGGCGAAGCTGCCTTCCTCGGGTTCCTCGGTGACGGCCTGGATATAGTCGGGCTGGCCCTGCGCGCGCCAATGGTCGGCGACCATGCGCACTTCGTCGTCCGATACGAAGGGGCCATGGACGCGAGTCAGGCCCTTGCCGCCGTGCATGTAAAGCATGTCGCCCTTGCCCAGCAGCTGTTCGGCGCCCTGTTCGCCCAGGATGGTGCGGCTGTCGATCTTCGACGTCACGAAGAAGCTGATGCGGGTCGGCAGGTTCGCCTTGATGACGCCAGTGATGACGTCGACGGACGGGCGCTGAGTCGCAAGGATCAGGTGGATGCCGGCTGCGCGGGCCTTTTGCGCCAGACGCTGGATCAGGAATTCCACTTCCTTGCCGGCCGTCATCATGAGGTCGGCCAGTTCGTCCACCACCACCACGATCTGCGGCAACGGCTGGAAATCCAGCTGTTCCTCTTCATAGATGGGCTTGCCGGATTCGGGATCGTAGCCGGTCTGGACGCGACGACCGAGCGGCTTGCCCTTGGCCTTCGCCGCGCGGACCTTCTCATTATAATTGGCGAGGTTGCGGACGGAAATGGACGCCATCATGCGATAGCGATCCTCCATCTGCTCCACCGCCCATTTGAGCGCGCGGATCGCCTTGGCCGGTTCGGTGACGACCGGCGAGAGCAGATGCGGAATGTCGTCATAGGTCGACAATTCCAGCATCTTGGGATCGATCATGATCAGGCGCAGTTGGTCCGGCGTCATGCGATAGAGCAGCGACAGGATCATGGCGTTGAGGCCTACCGACTTACCCGAACCGGTCGTACCCGCGATCAGCAGATGCGGCATCGGCGCCAGGTCGGCGATGATCGGTTCGCCCGAGATATTCTTGCCCAGGATGATCGGCAGGGTCGCTTCCTGCGCGAATTGCTCGCTGGTGATGAGTTCGCGGAAGGACACGCCCTCACGATTCGCATTGGGCAGTTCGATGCCGATGACGGTGCGCCCCGGAATCGTCGCGACGCGGGCGGACAGCGCCGACATGTTGCGGGCGATATCGTCCGCCAGCGCGATCACGCGGCTGGCCTTGATGCCCGGCGCGGGTTCCAGTTCGTACATGGTCACGACCGGACCGGGGCGCACTTCGGTGATGTTGCCCTTCACATGGAAGTCGTCCAGCACGGATTCGAGCAGGCGAGCGTTGCGCTCCAGCGCGGCCTTGTCGATCTTGCCGCCCTGATTGGCGGGAATCGGATTGAGCAGATCGGGCGATGGCAGCGAGCTGTGGCCGAACAGATCGTCCTGGCTGACCGGCGCCATGGTGCGCTGTACCGGCGCGGGCTTGGGCGTCTGGATCGTGATCGGCGGTTTCGGTTCGTTCGACACCTGCTTGCGCGGGGCGATGACCCGTTCGGCCGGCTCGTCATCCTCATACTCGTCTTCGTCGGCCGCAGCGGCAGTGCCACCAAAGCCCAGCGTCGGGCGCGGCAGATTGAGTTTGGGCAGCGAAGGACGGCGCAGCGCGATGATCGGCTTCTCCAGCGCCAGGCTGCGATAGCAGGCGAAAAGGCCCGCGATCAGCGTGACGACGACCAGAAGACCCTTGATCCAGGGCGCGACGGCCGGCGCCTGCGCGGTCAGGCTGGCAGTGCCCTTGGCCACGACCAGGCCGATCACCCCGCCCCAGCCGGCCGGCAGGCCGACCAGCGGCGCATCCTGAAACAAGGCGAGCGCAATGCCGATCAGGACGATGCCGAACAGGCATTTGCCAAACTGCGCCTTCCACCCGCTCATATCCTGATCGCCCCACAGGCGACGGGCGGTGACGGCCATCAGCGGCAGGATCAGCGCGACCGGCACACCCAGCAGCCAGAGCAGGAAATCTGCGGCCCAGGCACCGGGCGCCTGCATGATATTGGCGACATGATCACCCGCAACCGTGTTCATCGACGGATCGCTGGGGGCATAGCTGAGCAGCGCCAGTGCCAGGAACAGCGTCGCCAGCATGAGCGTGATCGCGCCGATCAGCGCGCCGCTGCGAATGAGGCTGCGCTTGAGCATTTCGCGCCATTCCGGCGAGCGTTTGACGGTGCGGCCGACGGCCATATTCTCTGTTGTCCCCCTACAGCATCATCCGACTATATTGGTTCGGATGATGCTTTAAATATCTATTGTTTGCCGCGTTCTGCGAGCCGTCGACTGTTCCAGCCGACTTCAGAACGCTCTGGTGTTCCGTTTCGGCACAATGCCTCCGACGGCGAGTCCCCGTCAAGGGCGCGGCCCTTCGGCTCGTCCCGCACATATCAAGATCGCCCGGTCCATGTTCCCCGGCGAAGGCCGGGGTCCAGTTCCACCGATTGATCTAGACCCCGGCCTTCGCCGGGGAACGACATTATTGTGCGCTTTGAGCCAGTCCCGCCAGCGCATCACCGTCCAGCCGCTGTATCGTCCAGTCGTCCATCGGCTTGGCGCCGATCGCGCGATAGACGGCGATGGCCGGCTCGTTCCAGTCGAGCACCGACCATTCGAGCCGGGCGCAATCGCGTTCGATGGTCAATTGGGCGAGCCGCGCCAGCAGCGCCTTGCCCGCGCCCAAGCCGCGCGCCTCCGGCAGCACAAACAGATCCTCCAGATAGATGCCGGGCCGCGCTTCGAAGGTCGAGAAATTGTGGAAGAAGAGCGCAAAGCCGATCGCCGCACCGTCATGCTGCGCGATCAGCACTTCGGCCATGGGGCGCGGGCCGAACAAATGGCGCTCCAGCGTCGCGCGATCCCCCTTCACCTCATGGGCGAGCCGTTCATAGTCGGCCAGCGCCAGGATGAAGGCATGGATGGTGTCGATATCGTCGGCCACCGCCTCGCGGATGAGGATGTTCATGCTGCGCTCGCCTCCACATGAGCCAGATCGGCCCGTTTCGAGCGCGCGGCGATAAGGCAGGCGACCACGATGAGCAAGGCGCCGGCCATAGTGCTGAGCGTCACATGCTCGCCAAAGGCCAGCCAGCCCACGATCGCCGCCCAGATGAAGGCGCTATATTCGACCGGAATCAGCCGCTGCGCCTCCGCCCGCGCATAGGCCCAGGCGAGCGCGGCCAGCGAGGTGAAAGCCAACGTCGCGGCGAGCAGGACGAGCGGGACCGCCTTGAGCGGCGGCAGGATGGCGAGCCATGGCGCACCGGTCGCGAAGACGCCCAGCATGACCAGATGCTGGAAGAAGGCGACTTCTATCGGAGAGGCGACCTGCGCCTGTTGCCGCTGGATGATGAGGTTCCAGGCGAACAGGATCGCCGAACCAAGAACCGCCAGCACGCCCAGCAGCGCATCGGGCTCATAACGTCCTTGCACCTTACCCGACAGGATGACCCCCACGCCCACCAGCCCCAGCAGCGAAGCGCCGATCGCGCGGCGCCCGACCTGTTCCTTGAGCAACAGCGCGGCAAGATAGAGGGCGATGAGCGGCGCGATGAAGGACAGGGCGATCGCCTCGGCCAAGGGCAGACGCAGGATCGCCCAGAAGAACAGCAAGGCCATGAAGGCCACGACCGTCCCGCGTAGCAGATGGATGCGCACTACTGCCCGCGTCGGCCAGCGCTGGCGCGTGAGCAGCATCAGGGCGAGGCCCAGCACGGTTCCGGTCGAGGCGCGCCAGAACAGGGCATTGTAGAGGCCGATCGCCAGCCCCAGCCCCTTCATCGCCGCGTCCATCACGGAAAAGAGCGCCACGCCGACGCAACAGACGAGGAAGGGAATGGCGAACCGACCCTGATCTTGCGACATCGGGCTGATCCGGGCCTTTATTCGGCTGCCTCGACTTGGCTGCCGTCCGCCTTGCCAGCGTCGGTGGTTTCGGACTCCAGCTTCTGCGCCTCGATCTCCGCCGCCTTGGCTTCGACCAGCTTCACGATATGATCGACCATACCGGCATCCTGAATCGTGTGATCGGTGATGCCCGACAGATAGACCATATGCTTGCCATTGCCGCCGCTGGTCAGGCCGATATCGGTTTCGCGCGCTTCGCCGGGACCGTTGACGACGCAGCCCAGAACGGACAGCGAAAGCGGCGTATTGATATGCTGGAGTCGCTCTTCGAGCGCCTGCACGGTGCGGATGACGTCGAAACCTTGCCGCGCGCAGCTGGGGCAGGAAATGACCTTCACGCCGCGGGTGCGGATGCCCAGCGATTTCAATATTTCGTAGCCGACGCGCACTTCCTCTTCCGGTTCGGCGGAGAGGGAGACGCGGATCGTGTCGCCGATCCCGGCCCAGAGCAGATTGCCGATACCGATCGCGCTCTTCACCGTACCACCGATCAGGCCGCCCGCTTCTGTAATGCCCAGATGGAGCGGACAATCGACCGCGTCGGCCAGCTGCATATAGGCAGCGACGGCCAGGAAGACGTCGCTGGCCTTCACCGCGACCTTATATTCGTGGAAATCCTGGTCCTGGAGCAGCTTGATATGGTCGAGCGCGGATTCGACCAAAGCTTCGGGGCACGGCTCGCCATATTTTTCGAGCAGATCCTTTTCGAGGGAGCCCGCATTGACGCCGATGCGGATTGAGCAGCCATTGGCCTTGGCCGCGTCGACCACTTCCTTCACCCGCTTTTCCGACCCGATATTGCCCGGATTGATGCGCAGGCAGGCGGCACCGGCATCGGCGGCTTCCAAAGCGCGCTTATAGTGGAAATGGATGTCGGCGACGATCGGCACACGCACGGCGCGGACGATCTGCTTCAGCGCTGCGGTGGACTCTTCATCGGGGCAGGAGACGCGGATGATGTCGACGCCCGCTTCCTCGCAACGGCGGATCTGGTCGATCGTCGCCTTGACGTCATGAGTCAGCGTGTTGGTCATGGTCTGCACCGTCACCGGCGCATCGCCACCGACGGGGACATTGCCGACCATGATCTGGCGCGACTGCCGCCGCGCAATGTCGCGCCAGGGGCGCAGGCCGGGATTATGGTCGGACATGAAAAAGGGGCTCCGTAAGCTACGGAGCCCCTATAGGGATTTTCCGATCCGATTAGAAGCGGAGCGTAGCGGACGCCGCAACCTGATCCGCATTGCCGCTGGTTTGGGCCAGCGTGGTAGCGGTGACGGTCGCGGGCGACGGGAAATAGCTGTCCGGGCGGATGATATTCGCCTTTTCCACAAAGGTGTGGGCGTAGCTCACGTTCAGCGCGAAGTTATCCGACATGTTCCAGGTCGCGCCGCCGGTGAGCCAGACGCGGTCGCCATCGGGCACGCGGGTGGTCAGATGCTGCGGATTGGTGGGCGAACGGTCGAACATGGTGCCCGCACGCACGGTGAAGGCCGGGCTGACATCATATTCGCCGCCGACGCTGACCGAATAGCTGTCCTTGTAGTCCAGTTCCTTGTTGGTCGTGCCGGTGGCGGAGGTGACGGCGATACCCTTGAACTTCGACCAATTATACCATTTGCCGGTGATCATCGCGCGCAGTTGTGGCGTCAGCTTGTGCATCATCGACACGGTGACGATGTCGGGCAGCTCCAGCGGCGCGGTGGCGGCAAATGAACCATTGCCAGCCGCGATCGGCCCGACCAGCCCAGACACGATCTGGGTGCCGGCCAGCTTGTGGTTGATGCCGGAGCGATAATGGGCGCCGAAATTGGTGTCGCCGGTGGTGTAGAAGATGCCGGCATTCCAGCCGACCGACCAGTCGTCGCCCTTCAGGCTGGCAAAGCCGTCCGTAGTCACAAGCGGCGACAGCTGGGGCAGCGCGTTGGTCAGCGTCGCCTTCACATATTGGACGTCCACGCCACCGCCGATCGACAGATTGTCGGTCAGCTTATAGGCCGCAGAAGGCTGGATATTATAGGTTTTGAGGTCGGTATAGAGCGAGTCATAGCGACCGAAGAAACCGTCATCATATTCCAGCTTCAGGCCGAAGGGCGCGTTGACGCCGAGGCCAACCCAAAGCCGGTCGCTGACCTGCGCGCTGGCGTAGAAGCTGGGGATGGGGATGACGCTTTCGAACGGATTGCCGCCATCATTGCCGGCAATCGGCGTGGTCACGGGGACACCCGGAATGCTGCGGCGCGAACCGCGATTGGTCTGGTGGGCAGAGGCCATCAGCGCCGATCCGCCGATCGAGGTCTGAATGCCCGACAGCTGAGTCATCGCGGCCGGATTGAAATAGATGGTCGAAGGATCATCGCCCGCAGCGGCGCCGCCGGACAGCGCTCGCCCGGTTTCGATCGGCGACTGTTCCTGAAGATAGAAGCCGCCGGCCATGGCGGGAAAAGGTGCGGCCATGACCCCGGTGACGAGGAGGGCGCGGCTGAAATGGCGGCTAAGGGACATGAGAAATCCTCTGCTAGGTGGCGACTCTTCTGCTGCCGATCGGCGCCCCTGCAACGCGCGAAACCGGCTTATGAGCCAGGGGGCTTAGCAAAGATGTCGTTAATTTCCAGTGTTGCAGAATGATCCAAATGCGATTGGGCACCACGAACCTGACGTTTACGGAAAGGAAACGCTACGGCTTGGCCCGGTCGCGGGTCTTGAAAAAAAGATAAAAAAAAGCCGCCCAGAAGGACGGCCTTGAAGTTTTAGGAGAGGATGCCTGAAAGGCGAGTTCCTTTTGCGGTGCAGCGACGATTGTCGCAAATGCGAAACAGACAAGCATGATTGCGTTTTCTGCAATCGTTGTCTTCTCAGATGCTTTCCGTAAGGGAAAGGATCCAATCCGAGGGTGGAAACTAGACCAAAGTATAGCCGAAAAAATCCGGGATTCAGGATGTTGCGAGCCTGACCACGCCTGATTCGGCCAGCTGCGCGTCCATTTCCGCCACCAGTTGATCCAGATCGGCCTGATTCGCCGATTCGGCGCGTGCCACCAGAGCAGCTTCCGTATTGGAGGCCCGGAGCAGCCACCAGCCTTGCGCTGTACGCACCCGTACACCGTCAATAGTGCAGATATCGGCACCCTGCGCCGTCAGTCGATCCAGAATTTCCCCAATCACCGCAAATTTGCGGGTTTCCGATACGGGGAACCGCCATTCGGGCGTAATGACGGTCGCAGGCATCGCGTCATGCAGCCCGGTAACGCTGCGGCCCAGCGATCCGACGGCGCGGATCAGGCGGACGGCCGCATAAAGGCCATCGTCATAGCCGGGATAATCGTCGGCGAAGAAGAGATGACCTGTGGTTTCGCCCCCCAATGGGCTGCCAATCTGCTTCATTCTGGACTTGATATGGCTGTGGCCGGTCTTCCACATCTCCGGCTGGCCCCCCAGCGTCGCGATCCGGTCGAAAACGGTCTGGCTGGACTTTACATCGCCCACGATCCGGCCGCCTGGGTGGGTTTTCAGCACGACTTGCGCGAACAGGCCGAGCAGTTGGTCCCCCGGCAATGTGCGACCCAGACTGTCGATCACGCCGATCCGGTCGCCATCGCCATCGAAAGCCACACCGAAATCGAGCTGCTTGTCGCGGACGAGCGCGCGCAGATCGGCCAGATTCTTCTCACCGGAAGGATCGGGATGATGATTGGGAAAATGACCGTCTACATCGGTGAAGAGCAGATGATGCTCACCGGGGAGCAATTGCGCCAGCTTTTCCACCACCGGACCGGCGGCGCCATTGCCCGCGTCCCAACCGATGCGGCATGCAGGCCCATCGAAACCCTGCACCAGCCGCGCCGCATAAGCGTCCATGATGGCGATCGTCTCGACCCGGCCCGTACTGGAGTCCCAGTCGCCCGCCGCCGCCATGAGGCCCAAGGCCTGAATCTCCGCCCCGAAAAAGGGCGCATGCGCCTTCACCAGCTTGAAGCCATTCTGATCGCCGGGATTATGGCTGCCGGTTATCTGGATGCCGCCGCTCACATTCTCCGTCGCTTCGGCATGATATAGCATCGGCGTCGGGCCAAGGCCGATGCGCAGCACATCGATTCCGGTTTGGACAAGGCCTTCGACCAGTGCCGATTCCAGCATCGGCGAGCTTAGTCGCCCGTCACAGCCGACTACGATGCGCCGGCTGCCCGATCGCGCGATCATGGTGCCGAAGCTGCGCCCCAAAGCCCAGGCATCGGCTTCGTGCAGCGTGTCCCCTACCCGGCCGCGCAGATCATAGTCGCGCAACAGGGTCGGATGGAATTTATGCGTCACCGCTGCTTTTGCTCGGCGAGCAGCAGGTCGCGCGCGGCGTTGATCTGTGCCGCCAGCGCTTCGGTACCGCCCTTGTCGGGATGAACCGACGCGATCAGGCGGCGATGGGCGGCACGGATCGCCTTTGCATCGGCGTCGGGGGCCAGGCCCAGCAAGGCGCGGGCCTTGACCACATCATCGGCACGCGGTGGGATTGGCGGGGTGGCCCGTTTGCGGGCTTTCACCTTGGCCTTCATATTGCCCTGCTTGGCGAAGAAGAGCGCCGCGCCGATCAGCAGCGGGGCACCGATCACCGGCTTTCCCTTGGCCGCCAGCACAGCGCCTACCAACGCGGCGCCCAAGGCCATGCCATCCTTTGCCGTCATGCGTTGCAACTTTCCCGTCCAGATCAACCAGATCGCGAGCGTGGCGATCAGGAGCGTCAGCAAGCCCATCAGGCGGCGCCGAGCAGGTCCAGAGCCGCCGTGCCCTCAAGCGTCGGCAGCGCAAGTCCCGACACCATTTCGCGCAGTTCCTGCCGCGCGGCGATATGGCTGACGCCCAGTTCGCCCAGATGGCCCTTGTCCAGCAAAGTCAGGCCCGACGGGAACAGCTCGCGGAAGATGACGCGCTCCGAAAGGCCCGGAATGACGCGGAATCCGACCCGGCGGGAGAGTTCCATCAACGCGTCGCCGACCCGCTTCTTGTTGCGGGCGTCATGATGCTGGACGCGGTTGCGCAGCACCACCCAATCGATAGTGACGCCATCCACCTTCGCCCTCGCCTTGCGCGCGTCGAAGATGAGTTCGGAATAGAAGGAGGGGCTGCGCACCTTGAAGGTTTCCGGATCGACCTGCCCGATCAGGTCGAAATCGACGAAACTGTCGTTCATCGGCGTGACCAGCGTGTTGGCATGCGGCGCCAGATGGCGGGCATAGATATCGTCGCGGCCGGGCGTGTCGACGACCAGATAGTCGTTACCGAGCGCCAGCGAAATCACCTGATCATCGAGCGCAGCGATGCTGTCGCCGGTGAACACGTCGAACGCCGGCATGGGCAGATCGATGCCGCGGCGCTTGGCCGTTTCCTGGCGATTTTCCATGTAACGGGTGACGGTGCGCTGACGCGGATCGAGGTCGATCAGGCCGACCTTGTGGCCGAGCGCTGACAGGGCGATGGCGGTATGCACCGCCGTGGTCGACTTGCCGGTCCCGCCTTTTTCATTGGCGAAGACGATAAGATGCGGCTGCGGATTGCCCATTGGCCCCAGTAAACCCCGTTGATTGTCGCAATGCGTGTTGACGGTCGCGCCGGCACGAGCCTAGCAGGACAGCCATAGGATTTTGCCCTTATCGGAGCCGTGACTTCCGTGCAAATATTGCGTGACTTGCCCGCCCTTCGTGCCGCCGTCGAAACGCTGAAAAGCGACGGCAAGCCTGTCGTTCTGGTGCCCACAATGGGTGCCTTGCATGACGGGCATATGGCGTTGGTCGAGGAAGCCCGGCGCCATGGGCGGCATGTGGTCGTGTCGATCTTCGTCAATCCCCGCCAGTTCGGCCCGAACGAGGATCTGGACGCCTATCCGCGGCGAGAGGCCAAGGACGCACAGATGTTGCAAGCGGCGGGCGTCGACATTCTCTGGGCGCCAAGCGTCGATGTCATGTACCCGGCCGGCTATGCCACCAATATCCGCGTGTCGGGGATCAGCGACGGCCTTGATGGCGCGGCACGGCCGGGCCATTTCGATGGCGTGGCGACGGTAGTGACCAAGCTGTTCAACCAGGTGCAGCCCGACGTCGCGATTTTCGGCGAGAAGGATTATCAGCAGCTGGCGGTGATCCGCCGCTTCGTCGCGGACCTTGATTTGGCCATAGAGATTGTCGGCCTGCCGACCCAGCGGGCCGAAGATGGCCTCGCCCTCTCCTCCCGCAACGCCTATCTCAGCGAAGAAGACCGCAAGGCGGCGCTGGCCCTGCCCCGCGCGCTGGGCGAAGCGAAGCGGCAGATGGAGAAGGGCGAACCGGTCGAGGGCGCGCTGGCCAAGGCGATCGCGACGCTGGCGGCCCATGGCTTCGACCCGATCGACTATGTCACCCTGTGCGATGCCGCGACACTGGAGCCGATGTCGGTGCTGGACCGCCCGGCCCGGCTGCTCGGCGCGGCGAAGCTGGGCAAGACGCGGCTGATTGACAATATCGCGGTCGATTGCGCTTAACTTCGCACTTTTCCCGCGAATTCGGACATTTTATTACGCTGCGCTGATACTATTCGTGCGTCTGTCGCAGGCGGTAATCCTACGGAAAATGCCCGATGTAGGACAGGCAATAGGATCAGAAGGGCTTCACGATCACCGCGATGACGATGACCGCGGCGGCCACGCCCGGAATCTCGTTCATCATGCGCAACTGCTTGTCGCTGAGCGGGCGTTCGCCGCGCGCCAGCTTCTTCGTATAGCCTGCGATCCAGCCATGATAGCCCGACAGGCCCAGCACGAAGAGCAGTTTCAGGTGGAACCAGCCAAAGCTCCAGGCGCCGATCTCCACCATCAGCATCAGGCCGAACAGCCAGACCAGAAGCAGCGACGGGTTGAGGATGATCTTGAGCAATCGCCCTTCCCGCTCGATCCAGCGCTTGTCCTCCGGCGATCCAGGCACGGTTTCCTGATGATAGACGAAGAAGCGCGGCATCATGAACAGCCCCGCCATCAGGAAGATGACGAAGATGACATGGGCGGCCTTCACCCAGAGATAGGCGGCACCAAGATAGGCCATTAGTCGCGGACTCCTTCCCTACGCACATAGCTAATGAGCGCTTCGACATGTGCAATGGGCGTGTCGGGCAAAATGCCATGGCCAAGATTCATGATATGGGGCCGATCGGCGAAAGCAGCCCGTATCCTATCGACCGCCTCCTCGACCGCCTGGCCGCCGGCGATCAGGGCCAGCGGATCGAGATTGCCCTGCACCGGCAGCCCCTTGGGCAGCGCTTCATTGGCCCAATAGGGGTCGATGGTTTCGTCGACGCCCACGGCATCCACGCCGGTCTGCGCCGCATAATCGGCCAGTTTCGCGCCGGCGCCCTTGGGGAAGCCGATCACCGGAATATCGGGATGGAGCGCCTTTATCTGCGCGACGATCCGCTTGTTGGGTTCGATCACCCAGCGCTCGAATTGCAGCGGGGACAGGCTGCCGGCCCAGCTGTCGAACAGTTGGACCGCTTCCACGCCGGCGTTGATCTGGCCGCACAGATAGATGACGGTCGCATCGACGATCGCGTCGATCAGTGCGGCGAAGCGATCGGGCTGCTGATAGGCCATGCGGCGGGCCAGCCCATGATCCTTGCTGCCTTGCCCTGCCACCATATAGGTCGCGACGGTCCAGGGACTGCCTGCAAAGCCCAGAAAGGTGACGCTGGGGTCCAGGGCAGCCTTCACCTGCCGTACCGTCTCGTAGACCGCGTCGAAGCGGCTGTAATCGGCTGTCAGCGCGGACAGGTCCGTCTCGGCGAGGATCGGGGCCAGGCGCGGGCCTTCCCCGGCCTCGAACCAGAGATCCTGTCCCATCGCATAGGGCACGATCAAAATGTCTGAAAAGAGGATCGCGCCGTCAAAGCCGAAGCGACGGAGCGGCTGGAGCGTGACTTCGGCCGCGGCGGCGCTGTCATAGACCAGTTCCAGGAAGCCGCCCTTGTCCGCCCGCAGCGCCCGATATTCAGGCAAATAGCGGCCGGCCTGGCGCATCAGCCACATGGGCGGCACGGCGGGACGGTCGCCTTTCAGAACGCCAAGGAGCGGCTTGTCCGTCAGGCTCACCGGGGCGTCTTCGCGCATCACATTCTCTCTTATTATTTAGATTCAAGGGATGATGGAGATAGTAGGTCGGTTGGCAGCGGGGTTTATGCGCTGTGCCCGCTTTTGCCAACATGTTGACTCAGGAGAGTCACGGAAAGCGTGCCGAGTCAGAGTCAGTATCCCCGTTACCCACAGGCTGTGGATGGAATCAGGGGCCTGTTGGGGGCTTGTGGATAAGATTCCGGTCAGTGGGGACGGGAAAAGGGTCGAAACTTATCCACAATTTCATCCCTTGCTTTATCCACAGCCCTCCAACAGAGATGTCCTCATGGCGCGTATTCACCTGCATCTTCTGTCTGACTCCACCGGCGAAACGCTGGAGAATATCGCCAAGGCGGCGATCGGTCTGTTCGAAAATGTCGAGGCGATCCGCCATTTCTGGCCGATGGTGCGATCCGAAGTGCATCTGGACCGGATCATGGAAGAGATCAGCGCCAATCCGGGGCTGGTGCTGTTCACGCTCACCAATCACATGCTGCGCCGCCGGCTGGAGACGCGCTGCCGCGCGCTGGGCCTGCCCCATGTCGCCGCGCTCGACAGTGTGGCCGACGCCCTGTCCAACATATTGGGGCAGGAAACCCGCACCCGGCCGGGGCGCAAACATATTCTCGATGAAGCCTATTTCGCCCGGATCGAGGCGATCCAGTTCACCATCGCCCATGATGACGGCGTGGGGCATGAAAATTGGGAAGAGGCGGACATATTGCTGGCCGGCGTGTCGCGCGCGTCCAAGACGCCGACCTCCATCTACCTCGCCAATCGCGGGTACAAGACCGCCAATATCCCGCTGGTGCCGGAATCGCCGCCGCCGCGCAGCCTCTACAGCCTGAAACATCCGATGGTCGTTGGCCTGACCGTCAGTCCGGAGCGGTTGATCCAGATCCGCCGCAACCGGCTGCTGTCCCTCAATCAGGCGCCCGAAACCGCCTATGTCGACAATGAGAAGGTGCAGGAGGAACTGGCCTTCGCCCGGCGCATGTTCGCCGACAATGGCTGGCCGGTGATCGACATGACTCGCCGGTCGATCGAGGAAGCGGCCGCCGCCATCATTAACCTGTTCAACGACCGCGAACTGGCGGAAGGGCATGAGATATGATCGTACTGGCGTCGCAAAGCGCGAGCCGCAGGGCGTTGCTGAGCGCCGCGCAAGTGCCGTTCGAGGCGCTGTCGCCGGGTGTGGACGAGGAAGCGGCCAAGGATGCGCTGCGTGCCGACGGGCTGGATGCGCGCGCGCTGGCCGATGCGCTGGCGGAATTGAAGGCATTGAAAGTCTCGCGCCGTGTGCCGGGCGCGCTGGTGCTGGGATGCGACCAGACTCTGAGTCTGGCGGGGAGCATCGCCGATGGCGAGGATCGGGGCGAGATGATCGACAAGGCGGTCGATCGGGCGGATGCGGAGCGGATATTGCGCCTGCTGTCGGGCCGGGTCCATCATCTGCACAGCGCGGCGGTGATCGTCCTCAATGGCGAGCCGATCTGGCGCCATGTCGAGCGGGTGCGGATGACGGTGCGGCCTTTGTCCGACAGCTTCATCCAATCCTATTTGGACGCGGACTGGGACGAGCTGCGCTGGTGCGTGGGCTGCTACCGGATCGAAGGTCCGGGCGTGCAGATTTTCAGCAAGGTCGAAGGCAGCCAGTTCGCGATTCAGGGCCTGCCTTTGTTGCCGCTGCTTGACTTTCTGCGCGTGCGCGGCGTTTTGGCGGCATGAGCGACGCCCTCCCTTATGCCGAAGTCATCGGCGATCCGATCGAACACAGCAAATCCCCGCTGATTCACAATTTCTGGCTGAACGCGCTGGATATCGAGGCGGAATATAGGAAGACCCATGTGACGCCGGAGGGGATGGCGGCCTATTTCCTGATGCGGCGGTCCGATCCCGACTGGCTGGGCTGCAACGTCACCATTCCGCACAAGATAGCGGTGCTGGACTTTGTCGACGATCCGGGCGGCGTGCGCGAACGGATCGGCGCGGTCAACACCATCGCCAGCGAGACGGGCGGGCCGTTGATCGGCACCAATACCGATGCGGGTGGCTTCCTTCAGCCGTTGCTGCGCGACAAGTGGAAGGGGCAAAGCGCCGTCATCATCGGTACCGGCGGCGCAGCGCGGGCGATCCTGTTCGCGCTGACCAGCCTGGGCGTGCCGGACATCACGATCATGGCGCGCGATGCGGCCAGGGGTCAGGCGTTGCTGGACCATGGCGGCACCAAAGGGCGCGTGATCGGCATGGGCGATGCGCTGCCGGCGGCCGACCTGCTGGTCAATTCGACGTCGCTCGGCATGGTGGGCCAGCCGCTGCTGGATCTGGACCTGACGCCGTTGCCGGAAAGCGCGACCGTCTATGATATCGTCTACGCGCCGCTGGAGACGGGCCTGCTCAAGGCCGCACGGGCGCGGGGCCTCAAGACTCTCGATGGGCTGGAAATGCTGATCGGGCAGGCGGCATTGGCCTTCGACATTTTCTTCGATGCGCAGGCGCCGCGCGAACTGGACGCGGAATTGCGCGCGCTGTTGGTTGCCGCCGAGGAATGAAGGTCTACGGCCTCACCGGGTCGATCGGCATGGGCAAGTCGGCGGTGGCGGCGATGCTGCGGCGAGAGGGCGTGCCGCTGTTCGACGCGGATGCTGAGGTCCACCACTTGCAGGGGCCGGGCGGCGCCTTGCTGCCGGCGATCGAGGCGCGCTTCCCCGGCACGACCGGGCCGAAGGGCGTCGATCGGGCGAAGCTGGGCGCGGCTGTGTTCGGCCATCCCCAGGAGCGCAAGGCGCTGGAGGCGATCGTCCATCCGGCGGTGCAGGCGGCACGCGCGCGCTTTTTGCGCCGCCACCGGTCGCGAAAGTTCGTGGTGCTCGATATTCCCCTGCTGTTCGAAACCGGTGCGCAGAAGCGGCTGGACGGGGTGATCGTCGTCTCCGCGCCGGCCTGGAAGCAACGGCGGCGAGTCCTGGCGCGGCCCGGCATGAGCGCGGTGAAATTCCGCCAGATCGTTCATCTGCAAACTCCCGATGCGCAAAAACGGCGCCGGGCGGACTATATCATTCATACGGGAACGACATTCACCGATACCCGTGCACAGGTGCGCCGACTGGTCGCTTGCCTTGGCACGAAGACAGGTGGATAAGGGTTGGCCCACAGAGTCGATTGAAGAGGGCGATGCGCGAGATTATTTTCGATACCGAAACGACAGGATTTGATCCGGCATCCGGCGACAGGCTGGTCGAGATCGGCTGTATCGAACTCATCAATCGCGTGCCCAGCGGCCTGACCTTCCACGCTTATTATCATCCTGAGCGCGACATGCCGGCCGCCGCCTATAATGTGCATGGCCTGTCGGCCGATTTTCTGGCCAAATATCCCGTCTTTGCCAAGGGCGCGGCGGAATTGCTGGAATTTCTGGGGGACAGCCCGCTGGTCGCGCATAATGCGCGGTTCGACTTCGGATTCCTCAATCACGAATTGAAATTGTGCGGCCTGCCCGACGTATCGATGGATCGCATGATCGATACCGTCGCGATCGCGCGCACGCTGCATCCGGGCGCCAAGCATAGCCTGGACGCGCTTTGCACCCGGTACGGCATCGACCGCAGCCATCGTGTCAAACATGGCGCGCTGCTCGACGCGGAATTGCTGGCGCAACTCTATATCGAATTGACCGGTGGCCGTCAGATCGGCCTGGGTCTGGCACAGGAGGAAGCGAAACAGATCGTCGGGGCGGAACTGACGGCGTCAGCCATGGTTCGCCCTGTTCGTCCCGCGCGGGTCTTCACGGCCAGCGCGGCGGAGCTGGAGCGGCATGCAGCGTTCGTCGCGACGCTGAAAGAGCCACTCTGGCACCAGGAGGCATAGACCGTACTGGCCTATGCCCTCCATGCCCACCGGATCGCCTTTCCAGCATCCGGCAAAAATAAGGAGAAGGCATATGGATATTCGTGTTTCCGGACATCAGGTCGAAACGGGCGAGGCGCTCAAGGAGCATGTCGCCGAACGACTGGAGGCGATGGCCGAGAAATATTTTTCCCGCACGCTTTCCGCCCAGGTGACCTTTCGCAAGGCGCCGCACGGAGCCTTCCACTGCGACATCGTGTGCCATGTGATGACCGGCCTGATCCTGAAGGGTGCCGGAGAGGCGCAGGAGGCGCATCCCGCCTTCGACCAGGCGGCGGCCAAGATCGAGCGTCAGCTCAAGCGCTATATGCGCCGGCTGAAGGATCGCCACAGCCAGGCGGTCGCCGCCGAAGCGCAGCGGGCCAGCAGCTACAGCCTCGATGATATCGATGGCGCGGGCTACACCATCTTCGCCGGCCAGGGCGAGGAAGAGGAGGAAGCCGCCGATGCGCCGCTGATCGTGGCGGAAACGCGGGTCGATATTCCCGAAGCCAGCGTGTCGGACGCGGTGATGATGCTGGACCTGCGCAACACCAATGCGCTGTTGTTCCTCAATGCCGGCACGGCCGCCTATAATATGGTCTATCGCCGTCATGACGGGACCATTGGTTGGGTCGAACCGCGCGGTTGACGCCGGCCGGGGCGACGGGGCCCGGCCCTGTCGCTTATGGTCTGGCGTAGCGGCTGGGTCGCGCCGCTCCGCCTTTCCGGCCCTCGCCCGGCCCCGGCCGCCTGTTGACCTGATGGTGCAGGCAGCTTATGGGGCCGGGCTTTCATAGTCCGAGGAAAAGCGCGAAAATTTCGCCCGCGCGGCTCGGCCGTTTCGGATTGACCATGGTTAACTTCAACGACATCGTTTCCGCCGATGCGCTCGCCACGAGCCTATCGGCGAACGGCAAGAAGGCGCTCTTCCAGAAGATCGCCACCCTTGCCGCCTGCGCCTACGACCTGGATGCGGACGAGGTGGGCGACGCCCTGTTCGAACGCGAGCGGCTGGGGTCGACCGGTTTCGGCGGCGGTGTCGCCATTCCCCATGCCAAGATTGCGGGTCTGGACAAGATGTGCGGCGTGGTCGTGCTGCTCGACCCGGCCGTGCCGTTCGACGCGGTGGACGATGCCCCGGTCGATGTCGTGTTCGCCTTGCTGTCGCCGGTCGACAGCGGCGCCGAGCATCTCAAGACGCTGGCGCGCGTGTCGCGTTACCTGCGCGACGAGGGCCAGGTGGCCCGCCTGCGCGGGGCGCAGTCGACCGAGGCGCTGCATGCGCTGCTGGCGGGCGGCGGAGCGCGTGACGCTGCCTGATTGTGGGCCTGACGCAGGGCCACATGCGCCCGGTGGCGAGGCGGCGCATTTCCGCGCGCTGGAAAATCTCTATCGCTCCGCGCCGATCAACCGGTTGTTCCGATCCGAATTGACGATCAGCGAACCGGGCCGGTCGGTGATCGATTTCGACGTCGATGAAAGCCAGTTCCATGCCGCCGGCGCGGTGCATGGCACCGTCTATTTCAAGATGCTGGACGATGCGGCCTTCTACGCCGCCAACAGCCTGGTCAGCGATCGCTTCCTGCTGACCACCGCCTTCAACCTGCTTTTCACCCGGCCGATCGGTCCGGGCCGAATCCGCGCCGAAGGTCGCTGGATCAGCGGCAAGCGCCGAGTCTATGTCGCCGAAGCGAGTCTGATCGACGCGGATGGCGAGGAGGTCGGACGTGGCACCGGCACCTTCATGCGATCGCAATTCCCTCTCTCCTCGCTGCCGGGCTATGGGGCCGGCCATGAGCGCTGACGCCCGGCTCACCAGCGCCATGCTGGTGGGGGCGCTCCGGCGCCGGGTCGGGGCTGCCGGGGGCTTTGCGACCATCATGGCCAAGGGCGACGAGATCAGCGGCGTGATTCTGGTTCAGACGCTTGAAAAGGGGCAGTTTTCGGGTCTTTTCGAGCGGGTTTCGAACTTTGAAGGGGGTCATGCGTTGATGCGCTGTGGTCCGACCCTGGAAGAGGGGGCGGAGGCACTGGACGCCTATCTGGCGCGGCGGCGCAGGTCGGACCCCGACCTGTGGGTCGTTGAACTCGACATCCCGGAAGCGGAACGGTTTGCCGTGGAAACACTCTGCTGATCGTTGACACATCGTCATGGTTTCGGCACAGGCCCCCGACGCCAACGCGCAGGTTGCCGAGTTCGCCCAACGGGGGGCGGGGCCGGTAAACACGCAGACGGGGGGCGGCCGAACGTCAAAGAATATGGTTAAAACGACGTTTCCGGCCAAGAACCGCATGATTTTGAGCCGTAATGAGTTTTCGTCTGAAAGCTGCCCTGATGGTAGCCTTTGCCCTGTCCGCCGCCGCTGCGGTCACGGCTTCCGATATGTCGATCGCCGGTGAGTCGGTCGCTTCGGTTACTTCTCTTCCGCAGGCTTTCCCTGCTACAGTTTCGACCGGCACGCAGTCTGCCGTCGTTTTTTCCACGCCGCGCGAAGTGTCGCAGCCGCTGGATTCGGCCAAGAAGGCCACTACCGAATTTTCCACTGACACCGATGCGCAGGCCACCAGCCTCGCTGCTCTGGTCGACGCCCAAGGCGCACCTGAGGAGCTGGACGGCGACATGAAGTGCCTGGCCGGTGCAGTCTATTTCGAATCCAAGGGCGAAAGCCTGGAAGGCCAGCTGGCCGTTGCGCGCGTGATCATCAACCGCGCCAAGTCCGGCCGGTTCGCCGACAGCCTGTGCGGCGTCGTGTATCAGCCCAGCCAGTTCAGCTTCGTGCGCGGTGGCGGCATTCCGCCCGTTCGCACCGAAAGCCGCAGCTGGCGCGAAGCCGTCGCCATCGCCCAGATCGCGGCGAACGATAGCTGGGACAGCCGCGCGGAGGGCGCGCTCTTCTTCCACGCTCGCCGCGTTTCGCCGGGTTGGGGCAAGGCCCGTCTGGCGTCGATCGACAATCATATCTTCTATCGTTGAGGATCAGGCGCGCAGGACGCGCCTGATTCATGTTGGCGAAACTTTCAGGCCGGTTCGGTTCATCCGAATCGGCCTTTTCATTTGTTCCCTACTTGTTCTAAGATAGCCCCATGAGTAGCGCCCCGATCGACGCCTGTTCCCCCCTGACCGATGGCACAGCGCTGGCGGTGGCGCGTGGCACGCTTCGCCTCTTCTTCCGCCATGACATGAGCGGTATCCTGGAAGTGCCGCTGCCCAACGGGCGCCGGGCGGACATCATGGCGATCGATGGCGCCGGGCGGCTGACCATCGTGGAAATCAAGTGCAGCAAGGCCGATTTGCTGGGCGACATGAAGTGGCCCGACTATTTCGACTATTGCGATCGCTATTATTGGGCGGTGCCGGCGGGATTCGACCTGACCCTGTTCGAAAGCGAGGCTCTGTGGCCGACACGGACCGGCCTGATCGTCGCCGACCAATATGATGCCGAACTGGTGCGTCCTGCCCCGGTCGAGCCGCTGGCGGCCGCGCGGCGCAAGGCGGAGACGCTGCGCTTCGCCCGGCGCGCCGCACGGCGGTTGACGGCGCTGAGCGACCCGGACCATGCTGCGGAGATCGGCTGGTAGGGCCAGCGATACATAGTAGGGAGCGGGATGCGATCCCATCTGGAATTTCGATCCGGGGCGTTACGCGATCCGCCCGCTACGGCATTGCGCGGCGAATTGCTGGCGCGACAGCTGATGATCGGTCTGCCCGCGCAGGGCTATCGCATCAAGAATGTCGTGGCCGAGGATTGGGGATGGTGCGTGGCGTTGGACAATCCCGACTTCGCGCTATGGATTGGTTGCGGCGCACTGGCGGATCATGACGACGGGCATCTCTGCTTCATCCACCCGTCCAGGCCGCGCCTGTGGACCTGGATGGGCCGGGTCGATGCGCGTGAAACGGTCGATCGGCTGGCGAGCGCGCTGGAAAGCTGCATCAGACGCAGCGGCGTCGCCCATCATCTGCGCTGGTGGAGCGAGGAAGAGGTGAAGGCCGGGCGGCGCTGACGTCAGGCGCCGCCTTTGTTTTTAGAATACCGGACCCTGCACCGTGCCGGCGGGCTTGGCCGTCGTCTTGGCGGCGTCCAGCGCTTCGATCAAACCGGGGGTGCGGCCGTCGCGCTGCGCATAGTCGCGGGCGGACATGCCGGCGATGGTGTCGCGCTTGTCGGGATTGGCACCCTGCGCCACCAGCACACGGACCAGGCCGATGTCGCGTAGCTGTACCGCGCGGATCAGCGGGGTTTCGCCGCTGCCATTCACCTTGTCGACCTGCGCCTTGTAGGCGAGCAGGCTGCGCACGCCTTCCTCGAACCGGCCCTGCACCGCGTCCATCAGCGGCGTGTTGCCGTCATTGTCGGTCAGGTTGGGATTGGCGCCCTTCGACAGGAGGAAGGTCAGCCAGGTGGCGTCGCGCCGGGCGACGATGAAGTGGAGCGCATTTTCGCCGGTGGACACGTCGCGGCTGTTGATGACGGTAGATCCGGGCTTCTGAATGAGGTCGGTGACCTTCTGCCCATCCTTGTCCTTCACCGCCTTCAGGAAATTATAATTGTCCGAAAACTGGGCCTGCGCCGGAGCGGGCGTCAGCAGCGCCATGGAGATCAACCCCAGGAAAGCGGAAAGGAACTTGCTCTTCATTATACGCCCCGTTGCATTGCAAATCACGTCCTAGCAGGGCATGGCTGGCCATGCCATGAACAAAGACGCCGCAATCGCCGCCCTGCCTTACCTGGCACTTCCCTTCCTTGCCCTGCTGGCTGCCTGTAATATGGGGGCCGGTGGCAATGCATCAAGCGGGGATAGCGAACAGGGCGAATTGACCGGCGCGCGCATAGGTGCGCCCTTCACCCTGACCAACCAGGATGGCAAGCCGACCAAATGGGACGATTTCAAGGGTCAGTATCGGCTGGTCTATTTCGGCTATACCTATTGCCCGGACGTCTGCCCGGTCGACCTGCAACGGATCATGCAGGCCTTTGCGAAGTTCGAAAAGGCAAAGCCGGCACTGGCGGCCAAGGTGCAGCCGATGCTGATCAGCGTCGATCCGCAGCGCGATACACCGGCCGTGCTGAAAACCTACGTCGCCGCCTTCCACCCGCGCCTGATCGGCCTCACCGGCACGAAGGAGCAGATCGCCAAGGTCGCCAAGGATTTCGTGGTGATCTACAATCCGGAGACGGCCGGCGGCGCGACGACCGACTATCTGGTCAGCCATAGTCGCACGCCCTATCTGTTCGATGGGGATGGCAAGCCGGTGGCGCTGGTGCCGGTGGATGATCCCGCGACGGGACAAGTGGACGAAGGCGCGCCCGACAAGATACTCGCCTTCCTGGACAAATGGATCAAGTGACGCACTTCTGGGAAAAACCCCTCGACAAGCTCGACAAGGCCGAATGGGAAGCGCTGTGCGACGGCTGCGGCAAATGCTGCCTGCACAAGGCGCAGGATGAGGATACGGGGCGCATCTATCCCACCAATATCGCCTGTCGCCTGCTCGATCGGCACAGCGGGCAATGCAGCAATTACAAGGACCGGCGCAAATTCGTGCCCGATTGCGTGCGGTTGACCCCGGCCAAGGTGCGGCAGATCGCCTGGTTGCCGCGCACCTGTGCCTATCGCCTGCGTGGCGAAGGCCTGCCCCTGCCCGACTGGCATTATCTGGTCTGCGGCGATCGGGAGGCGGTGCATCGCGCCGGCCAGTCGGTACGCGGCTGGACGATTGGCGAGGCCGATGCCGGCGATTGGGAAAATCATCTTGTCGACCGCGAAGTCTGATCCTGACGCCGCGATCCTGATCGATGGGGTGCCCATGCCGGTGCTGGTGCGCCGGTCGGCACGGGCACGGGCGTACAGGCTGACGATCGACAGCGCGCGGGGGGCACTGCGCCTGTCGTTGCCGGCGCGGGCCAACCTGAAGAAGGCGCTCGGCTGGGCGCAGGATCATGAAGGCTGGGTGCGCGCGCAGATGGCCAAGCAGCCGGCGATCACGCTGCTGGAGCATGGCGCGACCTTTCCGTTGGAGGGGCGCGAGGTGACGGTCCAGTGGATGGAGGGCGCGACACGGACGATTAGGCTGGAGACTGGCAGGCTGGAGGGCGATCGGTTGCTGCTGGGCGGTGCGGCGGAATCGGTAGGCGCGCGTGTGCAGCGCTGGCTGGTGGCGCGGGCGCGCGCGGTGCTGGAGACGGAGAGTCACGCCATGGCGCAGGACCATGGGCTGATCGTCGCGTCGGTGGGCGTGGGCGATACGCGCAGCCGCTGGGGCAGTTGCGCGTCTTCGGGCGCGATCCGCTATAGCTGGCGGCTGATCCTGGCCCCGCCGGAGGTGCGACGGGCGACGGTGGCGCATGAACTGGCCCATCTGCTGCATATGGATCACAGCCCCGCCTTCCACGCCGCACATAAGCGCATCTATGGTGCCGATCCCCGGCCGGCGCGCGAATGGCTGCGCGCGCATGGGGCGGGGCTGCACCGCTACCGGGCCTGACTCGCATGGCGCGGGCGAAGAGGCGCTATCTGACCGCCACTATGCCGGACGGCTATGTGAAGCGGATCGGGCCGACGGCGGACCCGCTGACCCATTATTGGCGAATCGTGGCGCAACTGGACAATGGCAAGACCGAGGTTTTCTGGGGCCATACGCGGTCGCTGGCGGAGGCCAAAAAGCTCAAGGGGCCAGCCGGGGACGGCGCGAAGATGCGCGGCTGGAAAAGCTATGTCTTCGAGATAGCGGAGCTGGTCGAAGAGCCGGTTTGAGCCTCTTTCCGTTCGTCCTGAGTAGCCACTGAGCGAAGTCGAAATGGTGTATCGAAGGAGGGGGTGGGGATGCTTCGATACAGGACTTCGACTTCGCTCAGCCCTTACTCAGCACGAACGGGATTAAAAATCAGGCCCGATGCGGCCATGCGCCCGATGCATCGCCGGGGCAGTCATGGTCGGCGCCCTGCCGGTAGGGCAGGCCGCAGTCCTTGCAGGTGGCGTAATCGCCGACTTTCAGGCCATGGCCCACCGCCACCCGCTCGTCGAAGACATAGCAGTCACCCTGCCAGCGGCTATCGGCTTCCGGCATTTCCTCCAGATAGCGCAATATGCCGCCCTTGAGGTGATAGACATCGTCGAAGCCGCGCGCCTTTACCAGTGCGGTCGATTTTTCGCATCTGATGCCGCCGGTGCAGAACATCGCGATCTTGGGCGTGCGACCCTGCGCCTTGAGGTCGGCGGCGAAAGCATCGAACCAGTCGGGAAATTCGCGGAAGGAACGGGTTTCCGGGTCGATCGCGCGCTCGAACGTGCCGACCGCGACTTCATAGGCGTTGCGCGTGTCGATGACGACCGTGTCGGGATCGGCGATCAGGGCGTTCCAGTCGGCCGGGTCCAGATGGGTGCCGGCCTGGTTGACGGGGTCGAGATCGCCCACGCCCAGCGTCACGATTTCAGCCTTCACCTTCACCTTCATCCGGGCGAAGGGGGCGTCGTGCGCATGGGAATATTTGACGTCCATGTCGGCACAGCCCGGCAAGGTGCGCAGATACGCGATGAGCGCCGCGATCGTATCTGCGCTGCCCGCGACCGTGCCGTTGATCCCCTCCCCCGCCAATATCAGCGTGCCGCATGTATCCAGATCCGCGCACCGCACGCGCAGGTCGGCTGCGATCGACGCTGGATCGGCGAAGCGGGTGAAGCAATAGAGGGCGGCGACGGTGTAGGTGGACGGTTCAGCGGACATGGGCTGCCTATAGGGCTTTGCGCCGCCTCTTGAAAGCCGGGGCGGACAGGCGCATAGGCAGGCGATGGTTCCCCTTTCGTTCGCAGGACAGGCCTTCATGGCCCTGCCCGAGGCCGCGCTGTACTGGCCGGCGCAGCGGGCTTTGCTGGTTGCCGACCTGCATTTCGAAAAAGCGAGCTGGTATGCGCGCTTCGGCCAGTTCCTGCCCCCGCATGACAGCCAGGCGACACTGGACGTGATCGAAACGCTGGTGGAACGCACCGGCGCGCAGGCGGTATGGTCGCTGGGTGACAGCTTCCATGATGCCGACGGCGCGGCGCGGCTGGATTCGCTGGCACGCGAAAGATTATTTTCCCTTACGGAAAGGCTGGACTGGATCTGGATTACCGGCAATCATGACGTCGCTGTTCGGGATATGCCGGGGGGACGCCGGGTTCGGCAAGCGCAGGTCGAGGGGATATGGTTGCGGCATGAGGCGGAGGCGGACGATCCGCACCCCGAAATTTCCGGCCATTTCCATCCCAAGCTGCGTCTGTCGCTGCGTGGCAGAAATGTGTCGCGACGCTGTTTCGTTGGATCGGCCACCAAGCTGATCCTGCCTGCGCTGGGGGCGCTGACGGGAGGTCTGGATGCGGGCCATGGAGAGATTCGGCGGGCGGTCGGGCCGGGTGCGGCTGCGTTGGTGCCGGTCGCGGATCGATTGCTGCGCTTTCCCTTATCGTAAACTTCCCCTACGGAAATCGGCCTGGCTATTGTTGCTATCTGGCAACATCAAGCACATCACCTGTTCCGCAGATGCAGAAAAAGCGCAGAAAAGCGCGCGACTCTTGCCATGTCCCTGCTGTGGCAGCATAATCACCCCAACCCCGACGCGGCGAAAAGTCGTGCGGGCCAGGAGAGGATCGACATCATGACACATAAGAGTCCCTTGCTAACGACCGTAGGTGCGTTGGCGCTGTGCATGTTTGCCCCTGCCGCTCTGGCGCAGGACGCGGCCGCGCCGCAACCGGTTGTGGACGATAGCGGCACCAATATCATCGTGACGGCCACGCGCCGGGCCAGCCCCCTGTCGGATGTGCCGATCGCGGTGTCGGCCGTCGGCGCGCAGGCGATGCAGAATAGCGGCGCGAGTGATATTCGTACGCTCAACCAGCTGGCGCCGTCGCTGCTCGTCTCTTCCACCGGCTCCGAAGCCAATGCGTCGGCCCGTATTCGCGGCATCGGCACGGTCGGCGACAATCCGGGCCTCGAAAGCTCGGTCGCGGTCTTCATCGATGGCGTCTATCGTTCGCGCACCGGCGCGGGCCTCAACGAACTGGGCGAGATCGAACGGGTGGAGGTGCTGCGCGGACCGCAGGGCACGCTGTTCGGCCGCAATGCGTCGGCGGGCCTCATCAACATCATCAGCAAGGCGCCCGAACAGACATTCCATGCCAAGGGTGAGGTCACTTACGGCAATTATGATTATTGGCGCCTGTCGGGCCGCGTCACCGGGCCGATTGCCGACGGCATCGCGCTGTCGCTGGACGGGGTGTGGAGCAAGCGGGACGGCTTCTACAAGCTGGTCGACGGCGCCGGCAACACGGTCGGCGACACCAACGACCGCGACCGCTATTTCCTGCGCGGTCAGGCGCTGATCGAGCCGAACGACGCGCTCTCCATCCGTCTGATCGGCGATTATACCAATCGTGACGAAAGCTGCTGCGGCGCGGCCTATATCGAGGCGCGCGAGCGGCGGCCGGCGGCCGGCGGCGGCTATACCGACGCGCCCTTCAACCGCATCGCTGCGATTTTGGCGGGTCAGGGCAGCGTGATCCCGGCCGATCCCTATGATCGGGAACTGCATGTGACGCCGGGCCGAGACTATGTCAGCAAGCTCAAGGATTGGGGCGTGTCGGGCGAGATCAACTATGATTTCGGCGGCGCGAAGCTGACCAGCATCACCGCCTATCGCGATTATAAATCGCAGGATTATGGCGATTATGACTATAATCGCGCCGACCTTCTCTACCGCGATCCCAACACCTATCGCCAGTTCAAGACCTTCACGCAGGAATTGCGGTTGCAGGGGTCGGCCTTCAACGACAAGCTCGACTGGCTGGTCGGCGGCTATTACGCCAACGAAAAGCTGACATTGCAGGACAATATCCGCTTCGGTGCCGATTATGGTCGCTTTGCGGCCTGTCGCCTGATGGCGGGCGCGGGCGCGACGAGCAACTTCACGGCACAACAGCTGGCGGCCTGCGGTAGCGGCCTTGCTACCCAACCGCTGATCACCGGGACGCAGGCGAACCTCAATGCCGGGCTGACCGCCGCGCTGATCGCGCGTGGCGTGCCGGCGCCGATCGCCGCGGCGCAGGCCGGGGCGATCTCGACGGGCCTGGGCAACGGCCTGCGCGCGCTGGCGGCGATTCCTTCGGGCACGGGCGACGTCGCATCGCTCTATCGGCAGAAGAGTGAGAATTGGGCGCTCTTCACCCATAATATCGTCCACATCACCAATCGGCTCGATCTGACGTTGGGCCTGCGCTACACCCATGAAAGCAAGCGCTTCTCCGCCGATTTCAACAATAACAACGCGACCTGCGCGGCGTTGCAGGCGTCGGGCCTGCCCGGCATCGCCACCAATGCCGCGCTGGGCAGCGCATCGACGCTGGCCGGCGGCATCCTGACACTGGGCTGCCTGGGCAACGGATCGACCAGCCTCAACGCGCTCGACCTCAACGACAAGATCAGCGACGGCGAATTTTCCGGCACGGCGGTATTGTCGTGGAAGCCGATCGACGACTTGCTGCTCTATGGCAGCTATTCGAAGGGCTATAAGGCGGGCGGCTATAATCTGGATCGGTTCCAGCTGGGATCGACCGGCCTTAATGCCGTCCCTGCCGTCTTCTCGCCGCGCACCAATGCGGACGTGGCCAGCCTGCGCTTCGCCGCGGAAAAGGTCGACAGCTTCGAAATCGGCCTGAAATATGTGCAGCCCAAATGGAGCGTGAACGTCGCTGCCTTCCGGCAGGAGTTCAAGAATTTCCAGCTGAACACCTTCAACGGCACCAGCTTCGTCGTGCAGAACATCAATGGTTGCGACAGCGCTTTGAGCGCAGCGCGGACCTGCGATAGCGGCGATGTCGGGCCGGGCCTGATCAGCCAGGGTATCGAACTGGAAGCCAGCGTCAGCCCGGCGCGCAATTTCCGCGTGTCCGGCGGCGCGACCTACGCCCGCGCCAAATTCGCCAACCGGCTGGTCGGCAGCGGCAACGGCAGCGTACCGCTCGACCCGGCGCTGTTCCTGTTGCCCGGATCGATCAACAGCAATGCGCCCCAGATGGTGACGACCGCCAGCATGGCCTGGACGCCGGATATCGGCGCATCGGGCCTGTCGGCGCTCTTCTATGTCGATGGACGCATGACCAGTGACTTCAACACCGGGTCGGACCTGTTCCCCGAAAAGCGGCAGGACGGTTTTGCGGTGGTCAATGCCCGCATCGGCATTCGCGGGCCGGAACAGCGCTGGGCCGTGGAATTCTGGGGCCAGAATATCTTCAACCAGAATTACAGCCAGGTCGCCTTCTCCAGCCCGCTTCAGTCGAGCAGCCCGGCGACGTCGACCACCGGCCAGTTCGCGGCCGGCGCGCCGATGGCGAACCAGCTGATCTCCGCCTATCTGGCCGAACCGCGCACCTACGGCATCACTTTGCGCGGGAGTTTCTAAGCATCCCTCTCCCGCTCGCCGGAACGGGGCGAGCGGGAGAGGGCCTTTGTCCGAACAGGGCGGTGCCGACGCGAATATCGGTCGCGCCCAGCATGATGGCGGTTTCATAATCGCCCGACATGCCCATCGACAGGCGCGGTAGGCCCTCCTCCCGCGCTATTTTTGCGAGCAGGGCGAAGAAGGGCGCGGCCTCGATATCGGCGGGCGGGACGCACATCAGGCCCAGGATCGGGATGTCGGCGTCACGCGCAGCGGCGATCAGCGCGGACGTATCGGCGACAGGCGCGCCGCCCTTCTGCTCCTCCGCCCCGATATTGACCTGAATGAAGCAGGGCACGCGCTTGCCCGCCGCGTCCATCGCCTTGGCCAGCGCGTTCAGCAGCGAGGGGCGGTCCAGGCCATGGATGACGTCGAACAGGGCGACGGCGTCGGCCGCCTTGTTGGATTGCAGCTGGCCGACCAGATGCAGTTCCACGCCGGAAAATTCCTCGCGCAGCGCGGGCCATTTGTCCTGCGCCTTCTGCACCCGGTTTTCGCCGAAGACGCGCTGCCCGGCATGGAGCAGCGGACGGATGGCATCGGCATCATGGGTCTTGGACACGGCGATCAGGTTGATCGCGTCGCCGCTGCGGTCGGTCAGGCGCGCGGCGCGGTCGATACTGTCACGCAGGGTGGCGAGGCGTTCGGCGGCGTCGATGAGGCTGTCTGTGGTCATGCGGGCTGCTATAGGCGAGGGCCATGTCGAACCGCCACCGCAAAAAACGGCCCTGCCCCCTGCCCGCGCTCTGGCTGATGACCGACGAGCGGGTCGATGTAGCGTCGCTGCTGGCGGCGGCGGGACGCTTGCCCAGGGGACGGGCTGGCATCGTGTTTCGCCATTATCGTACGGCACCGGCGGCGCGCCGGGCCTTGTTCGACGCTTTGCGGGCGATCGCGCGGCGGCGGCGGCTGGTGCTGTTGCTGGCAGGCGACGCGCGGCTGGCGGCGGCGTGGCGGGCCGATGGGGTGCATGGCGATGCAGGTCGGGTCAGTCGCGCCCTGATCCGCAGCCTTGCCGTGCACGATCGTCAGCAGGCGGTGGCGGCACGGGGCGCCGATCTCTGCTTCGTCTCCCCCCTCTTTCCGACCCGATCGCATGTCGGTGCAGGGCCATTGGGCTGCGTGCGATTTGCGGCGTTAGCGCGCCAGGTCAGTGCGCCCGTCATGGCGTTGGGCGGCGTGAAGGCTGAACATCGACACATGCTGGCCGGCATCGGCGCCGATGGCTGGGCGGCGATCGACGGACTGACCTGCTAAACTACCGAACGGAGGGAGGCGGTCAGTTCCAGTCCACCCGCGTCCATCCCCGCTCGGCCGCCATTTTCGCCAAGGGCTTGTGCGGGTTGGAGGCGAAGGGGATGTCAGCAAATTCCAGCATCGGGGCGTCCGACACATGGTCGGAATAGGCGCGGATATGCGCCTGGGTCCGGTCGATCGCTTCGGCCGCCATCCACGCCTTGATCATCCGCAGCTTGCCCGTGTCATAGCAATTTTCGCCCGCGATCTTGGCACGGACATAACGCAGATCCTGGCTCAGATGATCGGTGGCGATTACGGCGTCGAAGCCCAGCCGCCGCGCGATCGGTTCGACATAGAGGCGGTAGGAGGCGGTGGCCAACACCAGCCGATAGCCATCCGCCCGATCCTGCGCGATCTGCGCCACCGCACCGGCGCGCAGGTTGGTGGCGACGACTTTTTCGGCATAGCTTTCGATATGCGGCATCAATTTCGCCCGCTCGACATTCCAGCCGATCATCAGCGCCTGATTGAGTTCCTTGAGCCGTTGGCGGCTGATCAGTTTCAGCACATAGGCCAGCATCAACAGGATGACGCAGGGGAAAAGCACCAGCCGCCATGGCGCCATCCGCCGCGCTACATGGATCAGAAAGCCGGTATAGGTGCCGCTGAAAGTCACCGTGCGGTCCATGTCGTAGATGGCCAGCCTGTATGTCGTCATGCCGTTTCCGAAACTTTTCTGTCCGCGCTTCGTTCTGGCTTGCGGATGGGCCGTTTCGGCTTGCCGTGCAACCGATAATGGACCAGTAATCCCATCGCATGAACAAAGCCGCCGATCTAACCGAGGAAAATCGTGACGGCAGCAATGTGGTCCGGCTTTCGGGATCGCTTGCCATTGCCTGTCTGGGCGACCTGCCCGACCGGTTGGATGCCGTGCAGGGGCCGGTGTCCGCCATCGACCTGTCGCAGGTCGATCATATGGACACGATCGGCGCCTGGACCATCCATCGCGCCGCCAAGCGACTGAACTGCGAGATTAGCGGCGGCAGCGACGATGCCGGCCGCCTGATCCATGCGGTGGGCGAGCTGGACGAACCGGTGCCGATCCGGCCCGATCATGTCCATCCGTTGCGCCGCGTGGTCGGCCAGATTGGTGAGGCGGTCTGCGCATCCGGCGCGACGCTGATGGGTCTGCTCGGTTTCTTCGGCGCGACCCTGATCGCGACATGGGCGGTCATCCGTCACCCCCATCGTTTCCGGCTCAATGCCGTGGTGCAGCGGTTCGAAGTGGTCGGCGTATCCGCGCTGGGCATTATCGGCCTGATGAGTTTCCTGATCGGCATCGTCATCGCGCAGCAAGGCTCCGTGCAGCTGCGCCAGTTCGGCATGGAGATGTTGACGATCAATCTGGTCGGCCGCCTGACATTCCGCGAACTCGGCGTATTGATGACCGCGATCATGGTTGCGGGTCGGTCCGGCTCGGCCTTCGCCGCGCAATTAGGCACGATGAAGTTGACCGAAGAGGTCGACGCTATGCGCACCATCGGCGTGTCGCCGATGGAAGCGCTGGTGCTGCCACGCACGCTGGCGGTGGTCATCATGATGCCGTTGCTGGGCTTTTATGCATCGATCATGGCGGTCATCGGCGGCGGTTTCCTCTGCGCGATTGCGCTGGAAATCCCACCCATCACCTTCGTCCAGCGTTTGCGTGAGGTCGTGCCGATCACCGACCTGTGGGTCGGCCTGATCAAGGCGCTGGTGTTCGGCATCATCATCGCCCTGTCGGGCTGCTTCCAGGGGATGCAGGTCAAGGGCAATGCCGAAGAAGTCGGCTTGCGCACTACCGCGGCCGTGGTTCAGGCGATCTTCCTGGTGATCGTGATCGATGCCTTCTTCGCGGTCTTCTTTACCTGGGTAGGCTGGAACTGATGAGCGAAGAGGAAATCAGCCAGGCCGAGGAAGAGCGGATCGAAGCGGCGTTGCAGACGTCGGACATCGCCATTTCCGTGCGCGGCCTGCGCAACAGTTTCGGCGATCAGCTGATTCACGACGGTCTGGACCTGGACGTGCGCAAGGGCGAGATTTTGGGCGTGGTCGGTGGTTCGGGCACCGGCAAGTCGGTGCTGATGCGCACGATCATCGGACTTCAGACGCCGGATGCGGGCGACATCCATGTCTTCGGCGAATCGATGGTCGGCCGGTCGGATGACGAAGCGCTGGCGATCCGCAAGCGCTGGGGCGTGTTGTTTCAGGGCGGCGCCCTTTTTTCGACCCTGACGGTGGCCGAAAATGTCGAGGTGCCGATCCGCGAATATTATCCCAATATCGGCCAGCAACTGCGCGACGAGATTGCCGCCTACAAGATCCGCATGACCGGCCTGCCGACCGAGGCTGGCCCCAAATATCCGTCCGAACTGTCGGGCGGCATGAAGAAGCGCGCCGGTCTGGCCCGTGCCTTGGCACTGGACCCGGACCTGTTGTTCCTGGACGAGCCGACGGCCGGCCTGGACCCGATCGGCGCAGCGGCGTTCGATGAGATGACGCGCAAGCTGCAGCAGACGCTGGGCTTGACCGTCTTCCTCATCACCCATGATCTCGATACGCTCTATTCGATCTGCGATCGGGTGGCGGTGTTGGCGGACAGGAAGGTGACGGCGGTCGGTACGATCGACGAGTTGCTGGCGACCGATCATCCCTGGATACAGGAATATTTCAACGGTCCGCGCGGCCGCGCCGCCACGGCGGCGGTGTCGCGCGAAAAGGACCGGGAACAGACAAAGGCGGCGCAGGGGCCGTCGGACGGAAGGCGATAGGATATGGAAACCCGCTCCAACCATGTGCTGGTGGGCGCAGTCACGCTGTTGCTGCTGGCCGCGATCATGGCCGCCGCCTTCTGGTTCTCGCGTCTGTCGGATGGCGAGAACAAGGAATATGACATCTTCTTCAAACAGTCGGTCAACGGCCTGGCGAAGGGATCGAGCGTCAATTATTCCGGCGTTCCGTCCGGTAAGGTCGAGAAGATCGAGTTGTGGAAGCGCGACCCGAGCTTCGTGAAGGTCCGCATTTCGGTGAAGGACGGCACGCCCGTATTGCAGGGCACGACCGCGACCATCGCGGGCGTCGGCTTTACCGGGGTCAGCGAAGTCGTGCTGGACGGCGCGGTCAAGGGCGCGCCGCCGATCGCCTGCCCGGCCGACAATGTGCTGGCCGCCTGCCCCGATGGCGTGCCGGTGATCCCGACCAAGCCCGGTGCGCTGGGCGAATTGCTCAACAATGCGCCGCAGCTGCTGGAGCGCCTATCGACCCTGACCGAGCGCCTGACCGAATTGCTGAACGACAAGAATCAGCAGTCGATCGCCGGCATTCTGGCCAATGTCGAGAAGGTATCGGGCGCATTGGCCGATCGCAGCCCGGAGATCGCTGCTACGCTGGCCGAAGCGCGGATCGCCGTGCAGCGCACGGGCGTCGCCGTCGAGCAGATCGGCAAGCTGGCCGCCACCACCGACACGATGCTGAACGAGGAAGGCCGGCCGCTGATGGGTGACCTGCGCAAGAGCGTGCAGGCGGCCACCCGCAGCATCGAGACGCTGGACAAGACCATCGGTGAAGCGCAGCCGGGCGTGAAGCAGTTCAGCACCCAGACCATGCCGGAGGTCAACCAGCTGGTCCACGACCTGCGCGAAATGTCGCGCTCCTTCCGCGGCGTTGCGGAAAAGCTGGACCAGCAGGGCGCCGGATCGCTGGTCGGATCGCCGAAGCTGCCGGATTACAAGCCATGAAGCCGGCCCCCAAGATGAGAGAGATGCGGACCATGTTCCATGTGAAACACCAGAGCGCGCTGACGGCGCTTGCCGCTGGCCTGCTGCTGTCGGGCTGCGTTTCCATCGGCGCCAAGCCGCCGGCACAGCTGCTGACGCTGGACGCCGTGCAGAAGGTGCCGGCCGGGGCCGGACGGGTGGCGGGTGGCGGACGCACGCTGATCGTTGCCGATCCCGATGCGCCCAAGATGCTGGATACGGTGCGGGTACCGGTGCAGCTGGGGCCGACCAGCGTCGCCTATGTGACCAAGGTGCAGTGGGCCGATACGCCCCGTCACCTGTTCCGCCGTCTGCTGGCGGAAACCATCACAGCGACCACCGACCGAGTGGTTCTGGATGCCGGGCAATTTTCCGGCGATGGCGGCCAACGGCTGGGCGGCGAGCTGATCGCCTTCACCGTGGACGAGGCCAGCCATAGCGCGATCGTCACCTATGATGCGGTGTTGACCACCCCTGCCGGCGTGGCGCTGGCCCGTCAGCGCTTCACCGCCAGTGCGCCGGTGAGCGGCAAGATCGAATCCACGACCGTCGGTGCGCCGCTCAATGCGGCAGCGAACAAGGTGGCGGCGGACGTCGCCGCCTGGGCTGCAGCGGTCAAGGATTGATCAGAAGGCCGGTCGCTTTCGATGCAGCGACCGGCCTTTTTCCTTCATTCCAGACTCTTCCCCGCCTGCTCGGTCACGTCCTTGGACAGGCCGGGCTGGGCGAGGATGCGTTGCAACTCGGTGCGCATCAGGGCGGCGCGGCCTGCTTCGAAGCGTTTCCAGCGGCCAAGCGGCGGCACCAGCTTCGCGGCGGTTTGCGGGTTCAGCCGGTCGAGCGCGATGATGCAATCGGCGAGCAAGCGATAGCCTTTGCCCGATGCATGATGGAACGCCCATTGATTGCCGGCAAAGGCGCCATAGAGCGATCGCACCCGGTTGGGGTTGGCCAAGGTGAAATCCTTATGTTCGCTCAACTGCGCGACCAGTTCGACGGTGTCGGGATGCAGGGCGAAGGCCTGAGTCTGGAACCATTTGTCGAGCGTGAGCGCGTCGTCACGATAGCGATTGTAGAAGATATCGAGCGCCGCTTCCCGTTCCGCGCTGGTGCCGTTGGCCAGCGTGCCGAGCGCCGCCTGCCGCTCGGTCATATTGTCCGCCTTATCGAACTGGGCGAAGGCGATGGCGGGGCCGTCCGGCGCGCCGGAGGCCACCAGATAATGTAACGCGGCGTTCCGCAGCTTGCGCGCGCCCTTGGCGGAGGGTGACAGGGCAAAGGCATTGGCCTTCGTCTTCGCATGGATATCGCGCCATAGCGGTTCCAGCTCCGCGCCGATCTTCTGCTGAAGTGCGTCACGAGCCGCGTGAATCGCATCCGGATCGACGAGCCGCATCTGATCGCCCAGATAGGCTTCGCTGGGTAGCCGGATCGTTTCGGCGATGAAGGCGGGGTCGAGCGCGGTATCGGTGATGGTGTTGCGCACCGCGTCGATCACGGCCGCATCGTCCACCGCCTGCCCCGCAATCCGACCGACCAGCACATTGACCATCAACTGCTGCATCGCTTCATAACGGGCGAAGGGATCGTCGTCATGGGCCGATAGGAAGGCGAGATCGGCCTGGCTGCGGTTGGTTTCCACGATGACCGGCGCGGAAAAACCGCGATTGATCGACAGGACGGGCGCGCTGGGGAAGCCGATGAAGGTGAAGCTCTGCTTCGCCTGCGTCAGCAGCAGCAACTCGTCCCCGCGATGGGTGCCGGTCGCGCTATCGAACAGGGCCGTACGCAGCGGGATCGCCATCACCTGCTTGTCGTTCTGGCCGGGCGTCGGAGGGACGCTCTGCTCCAGCGTCAATTCCACGCTCTGGCTGACGGGATCGTGACTGATGAGCGCGCGGACATGGGGGGTGCCCGCTTGCTCGTACCAACGGCGGAACTGGGTCAGGTCGATCGCCCCACCCTCCTCCATCGCCAGCACGAAATCCTCGCAGGTCGCAGCCTCGCCATCATGGCGATCGAAATAGAGGTCGGTGCCGGCCCGGAACCGTTCCGGGCCCATCATCAGCGCCATCATGCGGATCAGCTCCGCGCCCTTGTTATAGATGGTCGACGTATAGAAATTGCTGATTTCCATATAGGATTCCGGGCGCACCGGATGCGCGAGCGGGCCTGAATCCTCCTGAAACTGGCCAGCGCGCAGGATGCGGACATCCTCGATCCGCTTGACTGCATGGCTCCCCATGTCGGCGGAGAAATTCTGATCGCGGAAGACGGTGAAGCCTTCCTTCAGGCTCAGCTGGAACCAGTCGCGGCAGGTGATGCGGTTGCCCGACCAATTGTGGAAATATTCATGCGCGACCACCCCTTCGACGCCGTCATAGTCGATGTCGGTCGCGGTTTCCGGGTCGGCCAATATGTAGCGCGAATTGAAGATGTTGAGGCCCTTATTCTCCATCGCACCGAAATTGAAATCGGCGACGGCAACGATGTTGAACACGTCCAGATCATATTCGCGGCCATAGATGCGCTCGTCCCAGGCCATGCTGTTCTTGAGCGCCTCCATCGCATGGGCGGTGCGCGGCACATCCGATTCCTTGACCCAGATGCCAAGCGCGACTTCGCGCCCGCTCATCGTCAGGAAGCGGTCGGCGTTGCAGGCGAGGTCGCCGGCGACCAGCGCGAAGAGGTAGCAGGGCTTGGGGAAGGGATCGTTCCAGCGCGCCCAGTGGCGCCCATCGGGCAAGTCGCCCTGCTCGATCGGATCACCATTGGCCAACAGGATGGGAAAGCGGGTCTTGTCCGCTTCCAAACGTACGCTGTAGCGTGACAGGACGTCCGGTCGATCGGGGAAGAAGGTGATGCGGCGGAAGCCTTCCGCCTCGCACTGGGTACAGAGCAGGCCACCGCTGGCATAAAGGCCCATCAGCTTGCTGTTGCCCTCCGGAGCCAGCTCTACCAGCGTCTCGACCTGATGCGCGGCACCGGGCAGCGCGATGATGAGCGCGCCGGCTTCCAGATGCCATTGCTCCTGCGTCAGCTCTCGCCCATCGACCCGCACGGCCAGCGGTACGATGCCATCGCCATCCAGTCGCAGAGGCCGATCATGATCGCCGTTACGCGTGACCGACAGTAATGTGCGAACGATCGTGCGTGCAGGATCGAGGTCGAAGTCGAGCGCGATGTCGGGGACCAGCCAGTCGGGCGGACGATAGTCCTGACGACGGATGACGGTGGGCGCCTGAGTGGGTGCCTGGGCGTTTGTGGAGAGCATGTCGGCCATGCCATCAAGCTAGGGAGCCAAGGGGCAAAAGACCAGTGGTAGTTATCGTCCCAAATTGGCGGGCATGGCGTGAATGAGCCACCGCCGGGTTGGCGCGGTCCGCCGCCATGGCGGCCGCGCCGATCGGCTCAGATACGTTCGCCCGACAGGCGCTGGCACAGCATGTCCAACTGGTCGAGATTGGAATAGCGCAACGACAGATGCCCGCCGGCCGATCCGCCATCATGGGCGATCTCGACCTTCAGGCCCAATATATCGGCCAGATGCTGTTCCAAGGCAGCGATGTCCGGATCCTTGTCGCTGGTCGATCCGGTGCCGGGGCTGCTGCTGCGGCGGGCGACGGGGGCTTCCGCACCGGTCTTGACGCGCCGCACCATCTGTTCGGTGTCGCGCACCGACAGACCCTTTTCCTCGATCTGGCGCGCCAGCTTTTCGGAATCGGGCAGGCCGATCAGCGCGCGGGCATGGCCCATGCTGATCCGGCTTTCCATCACTTGCTGCTGCACCGACTTGGGCAATTCCAGCAGGCGCATGAGATTGGCGACATGGCTGCGCGACTTGCCGACGATCCGGCCCAGCGCTTCCTGGCTATGATGAAATTCGGCGATCAGCTTGCGATAGGCCTCGGCCTCTTCGATCGGGTTCAGGTCTTCGCGCTGGATATTTTCGATCAGCGCGATTTCCAGCGTTTCCTGCTCATCGAAATCCCGCACGATGGCAGGGATGCGATGCAGATGGGCCCGCTGCGACGCGCGCCAGCGGCGTTCGCCGGCGATGATCTGAAAGCCCCCGCCATGGGGCCGCACGATGATCGGCTGGATCACGCCGCGCTTGGCGATACTGTCGGCCAATTCCTGCAATGCGCCTTCGTCGAAGTGACGACGCGGCTGTTCGGGATGCGGCTGGATCAACGACACTTCGATGCTCTGCACCGCCTTCCCATTGGCGGGCGGATTGGTGGCGGCCACCGGTTCTTCGCGCGCGGCATCGCCCAGCAGGGCGGACAGGCCCCGGCCCAGGCCATGCGGACGCTTGGCAATTTTCGGCTTGTCGGTCGTTTCGTCGCTCAAGCGGCAACCTCCTGTCGGGGCAGGCGCGCAATCAGTTCACGCGCCAGGCGCATATAGGCTTCCGAACCGGAACAGCGGAAGTCGTAGATAAGGGCGGGCACGCCATGGCTCGGCGCCTCGGACAGGCGGACATTGCGCGGGATCACGGTCGAGAAGACGAGATCGCCAAGGCAGGCGCGCACATCGTCGGCCACTTGGTCGGTCAGGCGGTTGCGGCGATCATACATGGTCAGTGCCACGCCCATGATCGACAGGCCGGGGTTGAACCGGCCCCGAATGCGCTCGACCGTCTGGAGCAGTTGCGACAGGCCCTCCAACGCGAAAAATTCGCATTGCAGCGGAACCAGCAAATATTGGGCAGCAACCATGGCATTGATCGTCAACAGGCCGAGCGAAGGCGGGCAGTCGATCAGGCAGATATCCCAGCGACCCGGCTGCGCTTCATCCAGCACGCGCGCAAGCCGATGGGTCCGCTCTTCATATTCGATCAGCTCGATTTCCGCGCCGGACAGATCTTGCGTCGCGGGGACGAGGTCCAGCTTGGGGACGCGCGTCGTGACGATCGTGTCATCCAGTGCGCAATTGCCGACCAGCAGGTCGTAGCTGGACTGAGCACGCTCCGCCTGCCCGATGCCCAGCCCCGTCGATGCGTTCCCCTGAGGATCGAGATCGACCAGCAATACGCGAAGCCCGGTGGCGGCCAGACCGGTTGCCAGGTTGATTGCAGTCGTGGTCTTGCCCACCCCGCCCTTCTGGTTGGCAATGGCGATACGGATCATGGGCGACCTTTCTTCTTGCCAGCAGGAGCGAGATTCCGAGCGACGATGAGGGCGCTATCGGCGTCCGTTACGCTCGGTTCCACGTGAAACACACCTTGCCATGCCGGACGCGCCGCCTCCAGTTCATTTTGCGCATTTCGCCCTTTTGGTAGCACCCAGACGGTCTTTTTATCGGACAGGTGCAGCGCGGACGAGAATAGCTTGGGCAATGGCGCATAGGCGCGCGCACTGATGACGGCCGCCTTGGTTGCCGGGACCGTTTCGACGCGTCCACCGAAAACGCGGGCATTGCCCAAGTTCAGATCGGCGATGACGTCGTTCAGAAAGTCGATCCGCTTGCGGCGGGATTCGACCATCATCAGCGGCCGATCGACCAGACAGGCAATGACGATTCCGGGTAGACCGGCACCGGAACCCAGGTCGATCCAGTCCCGTCCATCATCGTCGCCGGCATGGGTCAGCAACTGGGCGGAGTCCACGATGTGCCGTGCCCAGATATGCGGCTTGGTGGAGTCAGCGATCAGATTCTGTTCGTCGGCCGCCGATAGCAGGATCGCGACATAGCGCTCCAACAAAGCCCATGTTTCACGTGAAACATCGAATTGATCCTGAAGCCAGGCGCGCGCTTCGTCCTCGGTCACGCGGCCACCCGGCGCACATGGACGAGAATGGCGGCAAGCGCCGCAGGCGTGATGCCACGAATGCGGCTGGCAGCGGCCAACGTATCAGGGCGCGCAGCGTCCAGTCGCTCGATCATTTCGGTGGAAAGCCCCCCAATGGTTTGAAAATCGAAATGGGCGGGAATGGCGACCCGCTCGTTACGGCGCAGCTCGGCAATTTCCGCATCCTGCCTTTGAAGATAGGGCGCATAATGGGCGTCCTCCAATATCTCGTCGCGCAGATCGGCGGGCGCGTTACGCAGCGCTGGAGCAAGGGTGCAGATCAGATCGCCATCTACCTCAGGGAAACGTGCCCATTCGAACAGGCTGCGGCGCGCGCCATCCTGCCGCACCGATGCCCCTGCCCGCGCCATTTCGCTGGCCGTCATCGGGGTCGCCAGTTCGGCTTCGATCTGGGCGCGTAGCGCCTGACGCTCTGCCAGTCGCGCGGCGCGACCGGCGCTGATAACGCCGTGGCTCAGGCCGATCGGACCGAGGCGTGTCTCGGCATTGTCGGCACGCAAGCGCAGGCGATATTCGGCGCGCGCGGTCAGCATGCGATAGGGTTCCGTCACGCCCTGAAGGACCAGATCGTCGATCATGACGCCGATATAGCTGCTGGCGCGATCCAGGATCAGCGGCGCCTCATCACGGACACGGGCAGCAGCGTTGATGCCGGCGATCAGGCCCTGTGCCGCCGCCTCTTCATAACCGGTGGTGCCGTTGATCTGGCCGGCGCAGAATAATCCGGGCAGCAGCCGAACCTCCAGCGTGGAATCGAGCGCCCGCGGATCGACATGGTCATATTCGACCGCATAGCCGGGCACGGCAATCTCGGCCCGCTCCAGGCCGGGCATGGACCGGACCATCGCGATCTGAACATCGGTCGGCAGCGAGGTGCTGATCCCGTTGGGATAGACGAGCGGATCGTCCAGCCCCTCCGGCTCCAGAAAAATCTGATGACCATCACGATCGCCGAAGCGCAGCACCTTGTCCTCGATCGACGGGCAATAGCGCGGCCCTCGTCCTTCTATCGCACCGCTGAACAAAGGCGAGCGGCTCATGCCATCACGGATGATCGCATGGGTCGCATCATTGGTGCGGGTAATGGCGCAGGCCAGTTGCGGAAGAATGCGTCCGGCGGAGAGTGGCGACATGGTCCACCCCTCTCCATCCGAAGGCTGGGTCTCGAGTGCCGCCCAGTCGATAGTCCGACCGTCGAGACGCGGCGGGGTGCCCGTCTTGAGCCGGGCGATGGGCAGGCCAAGGTCGCGCAACTGAACGCCCAGCGTGCTGGCGGCCCGCTCACCGATGCGACCACCCGTCTCGCGCTCGTCACCCCGGAACAGCTTGCCGCCGAGGAAGGTGCCGGTCGCCAGTACGACCGCGGGAGCGCGAAGGATGCGACCGTCGGCCAATGCGACCCCGGCGATCATGTCCTGCTCGACCAGCAGAGCGTCCGCTTCGCCCTCGACAATCTCCAGCCCGGCCTGCGCGTCGAGCATTTGGTGGATGGCCGCGCGATAGCGTCTGCGATCGGCTTGCACGCGAGGGCCTTGAACAGCGGCGCCCTTGCTGCTGTTGAGCATGCGATAATGAATGGCGGCGGCATCGGCGGCCCGCGCGATCAGCCCGTCCAATGCGTCGACTTCGCGGACCAGATGACCCTTGCCCAGCCCCCCGATGGCAGGGTTACAGGACATGGCGCCGACCGTCTCGCGCGCGAAAGTCAGCAGCGCCACCGACGCGCCCTTGCGCGCTGCCGCTGCCGCCGCCTCACAGCCGGCATGGCCGCCGCCGACCACGATCACATCATAGCTTGTTCGCATGCGCTGCCCTTATCAGATGATAGGGGCTGTGGTCAAAAGCGTTCCACGTGGAACAGTGCCTATTTGCCGATGCAGAAGCCGGAAAAAAGCCTGTCCAGCATATCTTCCGTACTGGCCTGTCCGGTCAGCGCGTCGATGGCGCCCCGGGCAAGGCGCAGATCCTCGGCGATGATCAGAAGATCGGTGGACGCGCTGGCCGCCTGAAGATGGTCGTGCAGCTGTCCAACTCGCTGTCTCTGTCGGGCATGTAGGGCATAGTCACCCTCCCCCGGCAGCAGCGCGGCGGCGCGGGTACGGAGCGCATCGATAAGTACATCCATTCCCTCGCCTGTGCGCGCAGACAGAGAGAGGCCGTCGCGCACGGCATCGGCGCGGTCGCTCTGCGCGGCGATCAATATGGCGTCGGCCCTTGGCAGGTCTGCGGCATCGCCCAACCATAATATGATATCGGCGGCGTCCAGCGCAGCGCGGGCGCGGTCGATGCCGATCGCCTCAATCGCGTCGCCCGTCTCATCGCGAAGCCCGGCCGTATCGGTGAACAGGAAGGCGGTGCCGCCTATCGCCGCAGGTACCTCGATCCGGTCGCGGGTGGTGCCGGCAATATCGGATACGATCGCCGCCTCTCGCCCGACCAGCGCGTTGAGCAGGGTCGACTTGCCGGCATTGGGCGGTCCGGCCAGCACCACGCGGACACCGTCACGCAAGCGCTCGGCCGAAGGCGCGGCCAGGATGGCTGCGACATCATAGGCCAATGCCGCGATCCCATCGCCGATCCGCTGTTCGATCGCCGCGTCAGGCACATCATCCTCGTCGGAGAAATCCAGTGCGGCTTCGGCCATGGCGCTGAGGTCGAGCAATGTGCGACGCCAGCCGTCGATGCGGCGGGAGAAATGCCCTTCGGCCATCAACAGCGCGGCGCGGCGCTGGCCTTGCGTCTCGGCCGCCAGCAGATCGGACAGGCCCTCCACGGCGTTCAGGTCCATGCGCCCATGAGCGAAGGCGCGGCGCGTAAATTCGCCGGCCTCCGCACGGCGCAGGCCGGCCATTGCGCCCAATGCCTCCTCGACGGCGGCCACCACGGCGCGGCCGCCATGGCAATGCAACTCGGCCATATCCTCGCCCGTCACCGTGTCGGGGCCGGGCAGCCAAAGCAGCAAGGCGCGATCGAGCGGCGCATCGTCACGCGGGTCTTTCAATAATGCGAGGCTGGCGGTGCGCGGCGCAGGCAAACGCCGCGCCAGCGCCTGGAGCGCGATACCGGCCTGCGGACCGCTTACCCGAATAACAGCTATACCCGCCGGCGGCGCACCGCTCGACAGGGCGAAGATGGTGTCGCCCTCCTGCCCGGACATGATGCTTATTTCTTGTCGCTGCCGCCCGACATGCCGGCCAGCCCCATATTCATCATCTGCTGGAACAGGCGCATGCCCGCGTCACCCATGGGCGAAAAGCTCTTGAACAGCGTCTCCATCTGCTCCGCACTGCCGATGCCATCAAAGCCGTCCAGCATCGTGCGGATATATTTGTCGTGGATGGGTGTCACGTCGGGCAGGCCCAAAAAGGCGCGGGCTTCGGCCGGGGTGCAGTCCACATCGACGGTAACCTTCATGTCCCTGCCCTTCCCTGTACGGCATTATCATCGCGATGCGGCCGTCATGCCGCAATTGCCCGTACCAACGCAAATTTTAAACGTAGCGGGCGGTTGCGTCGGGCTTGGGAACGGCCAATATGCCGCCCATATTTCCAGCGAAAGAGGATATCGACATGGGCGATTTCACCCCGATCAGCACGTTGAGCGGCGATGGCCAGTTCGACGCCTATGTGGCGCAGCCCGAAGGCGATGCCAAAACGGCAATCATCGTCATCCAGGAAATTTTCGGGGTCAACGAAGGCATCCGGCGCAAGTGCGACAGCTGGGCGAAGACCGGCTATGTCGCTTACGCGCCCGATCTGTTCTGGCGGCTGGAGCCGGGCGTCGAACTGGATGCCGATGTACCAGCGGAGTTTGAGACCGCCATCGGCCTGATGCAGAAATTCGATCAGGATCAGGGCATTCGCGATATCGAAGCGACGATCAAGGCGGCGCGCGCCGCCGGGGCGGAGAAGGTCGGGCTGGTCGGCTATTGCCTGGGCGGGCGGCTCGCCTTCATGGCGGCCTGCCGCACCGATGGCGATGCCTTTGTCGGCTATTATGGCGTGGGTATCGACGGACTGCTGAGTGAGCAGCAGGCGATCGGCAAGCCTGTACTGCTGCATGTCCCCACCGCCGACCATTTCGTCCTGCCCGATGCGCAAAAGGCGATGCACGAAGGATTGGCCGACAATCGCCATGTCACCCTGTTCGATTATGAAGGGCTGGACCACGGCTTTGCCGCAGAGACGGGTAAGCGCCGTGACGAGGCCGGGGCGGAACTGGCCGACAAGCGCACGGCCGATTTCTTTGCCGAGCATCTCGCCTGATGAGCGGCGCATGGCGGATGGTGGCCCTCAGCCATGGCGGACCGGAGGTGATCGCGCGCGAGGATTTCGATCCCGGCACGCCCGGTGATGGCGAAGTGCTGATCGCGCAGGATGCGGTCGGCCTCAACTTCATCGACACCTATTATCGCACCGGCCTTTACCCCGCACCCCTGCCCACGCCGCTGGGGTCGGAAGGTGCTGGCCGGATCATCGCGGTCGGGCCGGGCGTCGGCGACTTTGCGGTCGGCGATGTGGTGGGCTGCGCCAGCGGCCTGGGCTCTTATGCCACCCATCGCATCGTGCCCGCCGATCGCGTCGTGCGCATCCCCGACGGGGTATCGACGCAGGACGCGGCGGCGATGATGCTCAAGGGGATGACCGCCTGTTATCTGGCGGAGGATATCGTGCCGCTGAAAGCCGGACAGGTCGCATTGGTGCATGCGGCGGCGGGTGGGGTCGGATCGGTGCTGGTCCCGTGGCTGCGCGACAAGGGCGTGATCGTCATCGCCCATTGCGGATCGGCGGAAAAGGCGGCGTCGGTCGTGGCCGACCATAGCCTTCACGGTCCTTTCGAAGATCTGGCCGTGCAGGTGCGTGACCTGACCGACGGCGTGGGTGTCGATGTCGTTTATGACGGCGTCGGCAAGGATAGTTGGGCCGCCTCGCTCGCCAGCCTCAAGCGGCGCGGCATGATGGTCAGCTATGGCAATGCATCAGGCGCGGTGCCGCCGATCAGTCTGCTGGACCTCAGCCGGGGCGGGTCGCTGTTCGTCACGCGCCCCACCCTGTTCGATTATATTGCGACGGCGAAGGATCTGGCCAATACGGCTGATCGCTTGTTCGACCGGATGCGGCGGGGCGTGGTGAAGGCGGTGATCGGCCAACGCTTCGCTTTGTCGGACGCGGCCGATGCGCATCGTGCGCTGGAGGCTAGGCAGACGACGGGAACGACGATCCTCATCCCCTGAAGAACTCGGAAAAGGCGCGCCTCATCGCGCCTTTTCCGACAAGTTGCTGCAATTGCAAATCAAAGCAATATTCGCCTCGACGTCCTTACAAGTCCATGGCATCTACCCCCTTGATGCGTGCCATGGCCCCTTTTTTCGCCCCCATTTGGTGCGCCCAGTTGCTGACTGGCGCCAAATCCTTTGTCGACAATCCGCTGATCGGTTCGTCTCGGCTCAACCATTGGGGTCTGCATGTCGCACGCCTTCGCCTGGCCCATGCGATGTCGGATCGACGCCGCGCGGGGTTGGCGGGGGCGGTCGATCCGGCTGACCGGGCGGCATTCGATCGCGATGGCGTGGTGGAGATCCGCAACTTCCTGCCGGACGCGGTTTTCGCCGCGCTGCAACAGCAGATATTGGCCTATCGTGGCCCGGCACGCTAGACGGTTCAGGGGGATGCGGTCACGCGCCGCCTGGCACTTGACGGCGTAGCGCGTCAGGCCATTCCCGCCTTTGCCGATTTTCAACAAGATCGCCGCTGGCGCGGGCTATCCCGCTATGTCGCCAGCTTCGATATCGAACCGCTTCTCTACATCCAGTCCATTCTCCCCCGCCGCCATGATGCGCCGCCCGACCCGCAAACGCAGTTCCATTCGGATACTTTCTATCCGAACATGAAGGCATGGCTGTTTCTGGAGGATGTGCCGATGGAAAGCGGCCCCTTCGCCTATGTGCGGGGATCGCACCGGTTGACGCCGCAGCGCATCGCCTGGGAAAGGGAACGCAGCCTGGCGGTGCGGGACGGAACATGCCGCCTGTCCGCGCGCGGATCCTTTCGGGTCGATGAATCGGAACTGGCCGCGCTGGGCCTGCCCGCGCCGACCCGTTTTGCGGTGCCGGCCAATACGCTGCTGATTGCCGATACGTTCGGCTTTCATGCCCGTACCCAGGCGAGCGTGCCGGCAACGCGGATCGAATTATGGGCCTATGGGCGGCGCAATCCGTTTCGGCCGCTGACCGGTTGGGATGTCTGGAGCCTGCCCGGCATAGCCGAGCGGCGCATCCCCCTGCGCTGGTGGCTGGGGGACAAGGCGGCCAGGATAGCGCCCCAGCCATGGCGCCCCGTGGGGCATAAGGGGCCGGCGGACGAGTGAACGCCCGCCGGCCTGTCGTCAGCTGAACAGCGTCAATATGCCGACCTGCTGGTCGACGAAGCCATCATAGATCATCTTCACCGCGACATAGAGAATCACGGCAAGGCCGACATAGGCGATCCAGCGGAAGCGCTCGATATAATGGGCGATGACATTGGCGGCGATGCCCATCAGGGCGACCGACAGGACCAGGCCGATCATCAGGATGCCGGGATGATCCCGCGCCGCGCCGGCGACCGCCAGCACATTGTCCAGGCTCATCGACACGTCGGCGACCGCGACGGCCCAGGCGGCGGCGGCGAAGCTCTTGGCCGGGCGCAGGCCTGACACATCATCGTCGCTCGGATCGTCGGGCGTGTCCGCGCCACGCGCCGGATGCAGTTCGCGCCACATCTTCCAGCTGACCCACAGCAGCAGCAAGCCGCCGGCCAGGATCAGGCCGACAATCTGCATCAACTGGCTGACCACCAGCGCGAAGGCGATGCGCAGCACCAATGCGGCGATGATGCCGATCAGGATCACCTTCTTGCGCTGGGCGGCCGGCAGGCCCGCCGCGAGCGCACCGACGACGATGGCATTGTCGCCCGCCAACAGTACGTCGATCATCAGCACCTGAACGAAGGCCGACAGCGCGGATGGCGAAGTGATATTACTGAAATCATTGACGATATGCTGCCAGATATCGGCAGGTGAGCCGATCCCCTGAGCAGCCGAAGCGGCGGTGGCGAGAAGGTCGAACATGGCGGCCTGACGTCCCTGACTTGAAGCTAAGAAGAAAGCCGGACCATATACATGGCCCGGCTCTGACGGCAAAATATCGGATGCGTCGATGTGGCGATCGGTGCAATCGCCCCAACGCTTACTGGTTCATCGAGTCGAAGAAATTCTCGTTGGTCTTGGAATCCTTCATCTTGTCGAGCAGGAATTCCATCGCGTCGATCGTGCCCATCTGCATGAGGATGCGGCGAAGCACCCACATCTTGCTGAGCGTACCCTTCTCGACCAGCAGCTCTTCCTTGCGGGTGCCGGACTTGCCGACATCCAGCGCCGGGAAGATGCGCTTGTCCGCGACCTTGCGGTCCAGCACGATTTCCGAGTTACCGGTGCCCTTGAATTCTTCGAAAATGACTTCGTCCATGCGGCTGCCGGTGTCGATCAGCGCGGTAGCGATGATGGAAAGCGAGCCGCCCTCCTCGATGTTACGCGCGGCACCGAAGAAGCGCTTGGGACGCTGGAGCGCGTTCGCGTCCACGCCGCCGGTCAGCACCTTGCCCGACGAAGGCACCACGGTGTTGTAGGCGCGGCCGAGGCGCGTGATTGAGTCGAGCAGGATGACGACATCCTTCTTATGCTCGACCAGGCGCTTGGCCTTTTCGATCACCATTTCGGCAACCTGGACGTGGCGGGTCGCCGGCTCGTCGAAGGTGGAGGAAACGACCTCACCCTTCACGCTGCGCTGCATGTCGGTAACTTCTTCCGGGCGCTCGTCGATCAGCAGGACGATCAGGAAGACTTCGGGATGATTGTCGGTGATCGCCTTGGCGATATTCTGGAGCATCACCGTCTTGCCGACGCGGGGCGGCGCGACGATCAGCGTACGCTGCCCCTTGCCCTGCGGCGAAACGATATCGATGACGCGGGCCGACTTGTCCTTCTGGGTCGGGTCGCCCGGATCCAGCGTCAGCTTCTGTTCGGGATAGAGCGGCGTCAGGTTATCAAAATTGACGCGATGGCGCACGACATCGGGATCGTCGAAATTGACGGTGGTCAGCTTGGTCAGTGCGAAATAACGCTCGCCATCCTTGGGCGCGCGGATTTCGCCTTCGACCGTGTCGCCGGTGCGCAGGCCGAATTTGCGGACCTGATTGGGCGACACATAAATGTCGTCGGGGCCGGCCAGGAAATTGGCTTCCGGGCTGCGCAGAAAGCCGAAGCCGTCCGGCAGCACTTCGATCGTGCCCTCGCCCATGATCTGCTCGCCATTTTCCGCCTCGGCCTTGAGGATCGCGAACATCAGATCCTGCTTGCGCAGCGTCGACGCGCTTTCGACGCCCAATTCCTCCGCCATGGTGACGAGGTCGGCTGGAATGGTCTTTTTAAGATCCTTGAGATGCATGCGAATCGGTCCGATGGAGAGAGGGTGATCTAAGGGCCGGAAAAGGAAGGATTGGAACCGGACTGGATGCCGGTCGAGCCCCGCTCCGGACGGGCGGGAAGGAATGTCTGGCGTTTAACGATCGCAGGGGCATCAAGTCAAGCTAGGACAATCGCTGGCAGCAGCGGAAAATCGCCTTTTATGCCCCGATGCGGGCCGGGTGGTGGCGCTGGCGCGACGATGGCCTTCCATGATATAAGAAGGATATAAAATGGAAGGATGAGGATATGGGACGGCGCCCGGTTTTCCTGGCTGTCTCCTTGGTGGCTCTACTCGGCGTCGGCTTGACGATGGGGGGGCCGATCCGCGCCGCGCAAGATGGGGTAGCGCCCGCCCCGGCTACCGCCCTTGACCCTGATATACCACCGACCATCGTGCAAACCGGCCCGCCGCTGGACGATCGTGTCACCATTCCCATTTCGATCGACGGCAAGGGACCGTGGAACTTCATCATCGACACCGGGTCGCAGCGGACCGTGATCGCGCGCGATCTGGCGCAGCGGCTGGCGTTGGCGCCGCGCGCCCATGTCACGATCCTCAGCATGACCGGCCGGTCGCAGGCGCAGACGGTCGCGATCCCGCGATTGGGTTTTGGCGCGGGCACGATCGACGATATCGAAGCACCGGTTCTGGAGGGCGAGAATCTGGGCGCGGCGGGTCTGCTGGGGCTGGACAGTCTGCATGCCAAGCGGGTGACGCTGAATTTCCGCACCGGGCGAATGGAAATTGCGAGCAGCAACAGCAATCGGCGGCTGGCGGTCGATCCCGACACGATCGTGGTGGAGGCGCGGCGCAAGCGCGGCCAGTTGATCTTGCTGGATTCCGAAGTGAATGGGATGCGGGTCAACATCATGCTGGATACAGGCAGCGTATTCAGCATCGGCAATCTTGCGCTGCGCGACAAGCTGCTGGCGAAGAAGCGCGCGCCCGCGATGCTGGAGGCGACGCTGACCAGCGTGACGGGCGGGACACTGACCGGGCAGGTCGGGCGGATCAAGGGCGTGCGGATGGGCCGGGTCAACCTGATCGAGGTGCCGGTCCTGTTCGCCGATGCCAGCCCCTTCGCGGAACTGGGTCTTCAGGACAAGCCGGCGCTGCTGCTGGGGATCAGTGCGCTCAGGGTGTTCGATCGGGTGGCGATCGACTTCGGCCGTGGGAAGGTGGACTTCCTGTTGCCCGATTCCAGTGCAGCGGAGCCGACGCGCTGGGCAATCAATGACAAGGCGAAAGGCTGACGATCATCCATGCCCTCCGATCATTAGGATGAACGGATCCTTACTAATCGGGATTTTTCACCGAATAATTGTAAATATTTCACAATTGGCAGGGACAGAGCAAGCCGAAACCCTAGATTTTCGTGGCTTTTCTGAAACTGGCACGCCCCCTGCAATGTCGTTGGCATGACCCATGACGGATCATCGCAGACATTTCAGGGAAGGACCAAGACCATGAAGACCATCGCTTTCGCCGCCGCCATAGTCGCTGCCACCGTTGCCGTTTCGGCCGCTGCTACGCCTGCTTTTGCACAGCCGGAAGGCCGTTTCGGCGGCGCCAAGGTGACCTATGACGCCTCCACCGATCGCTATTGCTTCCGCGAAACCCTGACCGGTTCGATCATCCCGGTGACGCAGTGTCGCTCGAAGAGCGAATGGGCGCAGGATGGTCTGGCCATCAGCCACAATGCCCCCGTCGTTCAGCTGGCCCGTCGTTGATGCACTGCGCAGGCCCGGCTTTCCATCCCCTTCCCTATCGGTCAAGCCGGGCCGATCAGGGATTGGAGGAAGGCCGGGTGGTAGGCTGCTGCTGTTGCTGCCGCTGACGATCGCGGCCCAGCACATTGTCGATCCATTGCTGGTCGATACGCGGCGGCTGCGGACGATCGTCGGGATCGACCTCCAACTGCTGATCGTCCCCTTCATCACCGGACGGCGCAGGCCGCTGACGCTGCTGGACCGGCAGGCCGTTTTCATCGACCATCATGCCGCTGTCCACACCGCTCGATCCATTGTCCGGACTGCCATAATAGGCCTCGTCATCCGGCTCCAGCTGCCATTCGGGCAGCGTGACCTGCGTCTCGAACTGCTCCACGGGACGCTTCGACACGGCCACCTTCATATAGTCGGCAAAGGCCCGTGCAGGTGCTCGGCCGCCCTGTAGGCCGCCTACAGTCTTGGCATCGTCGCGACCCATCCAGACGCCGGTGGTGATGCCACTGGAAAAGCCCAGGAAATAACCGTCCTTGTTGCTGGACGTCGTGCCGGTCTTGCCCGCCACCGGGCGACCGATCTGCGCCGCCTTGCCGGTGCCGGTGCTGACCGCCGTCTGCATCAGGTCGGTCATGCCGGCGGCCACCCAGGGGGCGACCAATACGCGGCTGGTATCATCCTGATGCTGGTAGAGCATCCGGCCGTCGGCCGTCGTCACCTTGGTGATGCCATAGGGCGTCACCGCAATCCCCTTGCGCGCGATCGACGCAGCAGCGCGGGTCATGTCGATCAAGCGCACGTCCGACGTGCCCAACACCATCGAGGGATGGGTGTTGACCGGCGTCGTGACGCCAAAGCGGCGCGCCATGTCGGCCACGGTCGGGAAACCGACCTCCACGCCCAGCTTCGCCGCGACCGTATTGATCGAATAGGCAAAGGCGGTGCGCACGTCGATGTCGCCGGCAAAGCGCCCATTGGCGTTGCGCGGGCTCCACCCGTTGATCGTCACCGGCTCGTCGGTGACGCCCGTGTCGGGCGTATAGCCCGCCTCCAGCGCCGCCATATAGACGAAGATCTTCCAGGCGGACCCCGGCTGGCGCGTCGCGGTGGTCGCGCGATTATAGTTGGACGTCACATAGTCCAGGCCGCCGACCATCGCCCGCACCGCGCCATCGCGGTCCAGGCTGACCAGCGCGCCCTGCGTGCCGCCCGGCACATTGGCCTTGATCGCGGACGTCGCGGCATTCTGCATGCCAAGGTCGATGGTGGTATAGACTTCCAGTGGCTCGTTCGGCTCGTCGATCAACAGGTCGAGTTGCGGCAGCGCCCAGTCGGTGAAGTAGCGCACGCTGTTTTGCGGCGGCTCGGGCGCCATCTTCACGCTGGAAAGGTCGGCGCCGGCGCGCTGCGATGCGGAAATGGCGTCATTTTCCTGCATCAGGTCCAGCACCACGCCGGCGCGGCCGATCGCGGCATCGGCGTCGGCGGTGGGGGAATAGCTGGACGGCGCCTTCACCAGACCGGCGATGATCGCCGCTTCGGGCAGGTCGAGCGATGTGGCGGGATGGCCGAAGAATTTCCGGCTCGCCGCATCGATGCCATAGGCGCCGCCGCCGAAATAGACCTTGTTGAGGTAAAGTTCGAGGATCTGCCGCTTGGAGAATTTGCGCTCCAGCGCCAGCGCCAGCACCATTTCGCGGATCTTGCGGCCGAAACTATAGCTGTTGTTGAGGAAGATGTTGCGCGTCACCTGCTGGGTGATGGTGGAAGCGCCCTGCCAGCGGCGGCCGGTACCGCGCCGTTCCACCGCGACCCAGGCGGCGCGCGCCATGCCGATCGGATCGACACCGGGATGCAGATAGAAGCGCCGATCCTCGGTCGAAACCATGGCATCGACCATCACTTCGGGAATCTGGTCGTAGCTCAACCATTGGCCGAAACTCGGCCCAAGCGACACGATCACGCTGCCGTCGGCGGCATGGACGCGGATCATCTGTCCGTTGGGGGAGGATTTCAGACTGTCATAGTCGGGCAGCGACTGCATCGCGATCACCACCGCGATCACGAGTGCCAAAAATCCCGCGACCGCCGCAGCAAGGCCGATCTTCAGCCCGCGCAACGCCCATGTCTTCGCGCGGCCACGCGGCGCGCCCTTGCTCTTGCTAGATCCTGCCATTTGTGCCGCCTCGGATACGCGCTAATCCCGGCCCCGGCCAGCGCAAATCATGCAACCGGCGCGGAAAAAGACCGTCGCGCCGTCCATGGGGAGTGGCGCTTTACCGGGGATGAACGGCACTTATGCAGTCATGATGCAGGCGGCGGGGAATGGATGCGCAGGCCGCGCCGACACTGGCCGTAATCACGCCTCGTCGCGCGGCTTGAAGGCGAGGCCGGCGCTGTTCATGCAATAACGCAGGCCATTGACGCCGGGACCGTCGGGGAAGACATGGCCCAGATGGCCTTCGCAGGTGGCGCAGCGCACTTCGGTGCGGATCATGCCATGGCTGGCGTCGCGAATCTCCTCGACCGCGTCGATATCGACCGGGGCGGTGAAGCTGGGCCAGCCCGACCCGCTGTCATATTTTTCCTCGGCATCGAACAATTCGGTGCCGCAGCCGGCGCAATAATAGACGCCGTCGGCCTTGTTGCTGTTATATTTGCCGGTGAAGGCCCGTTCGGTGCCCGCTTCGCGCAGCACATGATATTGTTCGGGGGAAAGGCGGTCGCGCCATTCGGCTTCGCTCAGGGTCAGCTTGTCCATGGACGCAATATGGCGCTGTAGGACAGGTGGTTCAAGTCCAGGTTCAGGTAACTGTGGGAGGTCAGGCCCGCTCTCGTGCCGCCTGCCGCGCGATCGCCAGCAATTCGTGACGGACCAGCAGGTCGCCGGTGCCACGGCCCGACCGGGTGGCGCGTTCGGCGTCCAGCAGGCGCTGGATGACGCGGGCGATGCCTGGCGCATCCCATGTCCGCACCTGGCGCGTGACCAGCCCCTTTTCCTTCCAGAAGACCGCCTTGCCCGCTGCATCGACCGCACCCTCCAGCCGACCGCTGGCGTCGAAATCGGTGCGGATATTGGCGATCAGCATCGCGCGGCCCAGCAGCGGGCGGATGACGGCGGCCATGGCCGTGCCGGTTTCGCTCAGGCTGCTCAGTTCGCGGTGCATGGCCTTCAGGTCGCCGCCCAACACGGCGTTGACCAGAGGCGCGACCTCCGTATCGGGATTATCGGCCGATAGCGCATCGAGCGCCTCTGCGGTCGCTTCGCGCGGGCGATCCGGCGCGGCATCCAGATAGAGGATCAGCTTTTCGATCTCGCCGTTCATCAGCGCCCGATCGCCATTGGCCAGCGACACGATGCGCCGGGCCAATTCGGTCGACAGGCGCAACCCGCCGTCGCGGGCGATGCCGATGGCGATCTGTTCCGATTCGCGCGCGTCGGGTTGGTAGGAGATACACGCCATGACGGCCTTATGCTCCAGCGCCAGCTTGACCAGCTTCGATGTCGCCTTGAGCGCGCCGGCCACCGCGATCACCGGATTGCCGGCGGCCTCCGCCTCCAGCAGGGCGGTCAATGCCGGCACCGATTCCTCGCCCATGCCGTTGACGCGAATCCAGCGCTTGTCACCGAACATGGAGAAGGCGGCGGCTTCGTCCGCAAGGCGTGCAGGATCGTCCTTCAGCGTCGCGCCGTCCAGGTCGATGCGTTCGGCCTGCGGCCCCATCGCCCGCTCCAGCCGCTTGGCCAGCGACTGGCTGCCCGCCTCATCGGGGCCGTAGAGCAGGAAGAAACGGGTGTCGGCAGCCGATGTCTGACCGGCCGCGTCCAGCGCCCGTTCGATCTGGCCGCGATTGGCTTTCAAGGATTGGCGGCCTTGCGCGAATACATTGCCAGACGCGTGATGATCTGGTCCGCCACCGTCTGCGACAGCCGTTCCAGCGCCGTATCTTCGGCCGCGATCGTGGCATATTCGCTGGAGGTGACGTCGATACCCGCGTCCGATCCGGCGGTGTCGTCCAGCAACTGCGCGCCGGTGCTTTCGTCGACCAGTTGATAGCGCGCCCGGAGCGTACGGCGCTCGCGCGTGATGGCGGCGTCGGCACGCAGGCCGAAACCGGCGATATTGTCGTCCAGCTTCACCACCAGCTTATAATGCGGGCCGGACCCGCCCTGCATGGCGGCGAGTCGATCGTTGAGCGCATTGCGCATCAGCCAGCCGGCCTTGCCCTCGATCGGTTCGACCGTGACATTGCCCAGCGCCTGCGCCACCGGCCCATGCCCACCCCCGCCATAGACGGGGCGCAACCCGCAGGCGGTGAGGAGCAAAGGCAGGGCGATAAGGGGCAGGATGCGCTTCATGCCAAACTCCATAACCGTTCGCCCTGAGCTTGTCGAAGGGCTGCTCTTCTCTTTGGAAAAGAACAAGGCTTCGACAGGCTCAATCCGAACAGGGTCTATCAGATCACGATATTCACCAGGCGACCGGGCACCACGATGATCTTCTTAGGCGTGACGCCGTCCAGCGTACGGACGACATTGGGCGCGGCCAAAGCCAGCTTTTCCAGTTCGTCCTTGGGCGTATCCTTCGCCACCGTGATGGTGTCGCGCAGCTTGCCCATCACCTGGCAGGCAATGGTCACCTCGTCATCGACCAGCAGCGCCGGATCGACCGTGGGCCAAGCGGCGTCGGCGATCAGCCCCTCGCCGCCCATTTCCGCCCAGCCCTCTTCGGCCAGATGCGGCGTCATCGGCGCGACCAGCAGCGCCAGGCTGCGGATGGCGGCGGTGCGCGATGCCGACGGCTTGGCCTTCTCAATCGCGTTGGTCAGTTCGTAGATCTTGGCGACGGCCTTGTTGAAGCCCAGCGCCTCGATATCCTTGGCGATGCCATCGACGGTCTGATGCAGCTTGCGGTCCAGCGCCTTGTCTTCGCCTTGCGCCGACGCATCGGCTTCGCCGAACAGGCGCCAGACGCGGTTGACGAAACGCCACGATCCTTCGATCCCGGCTTCGGTCCAGGGCAGGTCGCGTTCCGGCGGGCTGTCCGACAGCATGAACCAACGCACCGCGTCCGCGCCATATTGGGCGATGATATCGTCGGGATCGACGACATTCTTCTTCGACTTGGACATTTTGATGACCCGGCCGACTTCGACCGGCGCATTGTCCGCGACCAGCGTGGCGCCGTCCGACGTGCGGGTGATTTCGCCCGGCGCGAAATAGACGGGGGGCAGCCCCTCGCCCTGTTCGCGGCTATACGTCTCATGCGTCACCATGCCCTGCGTGAACAGGCCGGTGAAGGGCTCGGCAAAGTCCAGCTGCCCCATATGTTGAAGCGCGCGGGTCCAGAAACGGGCGTAGAGCAGATGCAGGATCGCATGTTCCACGCCGCCAATATATTGGCCGACCGGCAGCCATTGCTCGACCGTGGCACGATCGAACGGCTTGTCGGACGGCTGGCTGGCGAAGCGGATGAAATACCAGCTGGAATCGGCGAACGTATCCAGCGTGTCCGTCTCGCGCACCGCCGCCTTGCCGCAGGACGGGCAATCGACATGCTTCCAGGTCGGATGACGGTCCAGCGGGTTACCCGGAATGTCGAAGCTGACATCGTCGGGCAGCACGACCGGCAACTGCGCCTTGGGCACGGGCACCGCGCCGCAGTCTTCGCAATGGATGACCGGGATCGGTGTGCCCCAATAACGCTGGCGCGACACGCCCCAGTCGCGCAGGCGGAACACGGTCTTGCCCGCGCCCCAGCCTTCCGATTCGGCACGGCCGATGACCGCGGCCTTGGCATCCTCGACGGTCATGCCGTCCAGGAAGCGGCTGTTCACCAGATTGCCGGGGCCGGTATAGGCTTCGTTGTGGATCGGCGCGTCGGCCTTCCCTTCCAGCGCGACGACACGCTCGACCGGCAGCATATATTTGCGCGCGAAGTCCAGGTCGCGCTGGTCATGCGCGGGCACGCCCATGACGGCGCCGGTGCCATAATCCATCAGCACGAAGTTGGCGATGAAGACGGGCAGATGCCATTCGGGATCGAAGGGATGCGCGACGGTCAGGCCGGTGTCGAAGCCCAGCTTCTCCGCCGTTTCCAGTTCGGCCGCCGTGGTGCCGCCTTCCTTGCATTTTTCGATGAAGGCGACCGCATCCGGATTGTTTGCCGCTACCGCCTGCGCGACCGGATGGTCCGCCGCGATCGCGACGAAGCTGGCGCCGAAAATCGTGTCGGGCCGGGTCGAATAGACCTCGATCCGGCTGTCGAACGGCGCGACCGGCTCGAAATGAAATTGCAGGCCGACCGACTTGCCGATCCAGTTTTCCTGCATCGTGCGAACCTTGTCCGGCCACTGGTCGAGCGTCTTCAGCCCTTCCAGCAGGTCGTCGGCAAATTGCGTGATCTTTAGGAACCACTGGCTCAGCTTGCGCTTTTCGACCAGCGCGCCCGAACGCCATCCGCGCCCGTCGATCACCTGCTCGTTGGCCAGCACGGTCATGTCGACCGGATCCCAATTGACCGCCGACTCCTTGCGATAGACCAGGCCCGCTTCCAGCATGTCCAGGAACAGCGCCTGTTCATGGCCATAATAGTCCGGCTCGCAGGTGGCGAGTTCGCGGCTCCAGTCGATCGCGAAGCCCAGCTTCTTCAACTGCGCGCGCATATTGGCGATATTGTCGCGGGTCCACGACCCCGGATGGACCTTCTTTTCCATCGCCGCATTTTCGGCCGGCATGCCGAAGGCGTCCCAGCCCATCGGATGCAGCACTTCATGCCCGGTCATCCGGCGGAAGCGCGCCAGCACGTCGCCCATCGAATAATTGCGGACATGACCGATATGGATGCGCCCCGACGGATAGGGGAACATCTCCAGCACATAGGATCGCGGCTTGGTCGAGGCGTCGTCCGCCTTGAAGCTTTGCTGCTTGTCCCATGTCGCCTGCCAGCGGGCGTCGGCCTCCAGCGGGTTGAAGCGCCTCTGCATGTCATGTCCTTACAAATGCGGGCGGGCTGGGCCTATTGCAAAGCCCAGCCCGAAAGGTTCGAAAAAATCGGGCATTTATCATGCCCGCAAAGGGTTCAGGTCAGCCGATCGCCGTGCGGCGCAGGTCGCGCGCCTTGGTGAGGATGATCTCTTCCAGCTTCTGCACGGTGGCGGCGGCGACCGGGGCATCGACCCACTGGCCGCCCTGATTGACCTGGCGGCTGGCGGCAACGCGCAGCGCGTCGGCGCGCAGATCCTGGTCCAGGATCGACACGGTCAGCTTCATCCGTTCATTGGGCGTGTTCGGATTGGCATACCAGTCGGTGACGATCACGCCGCCGTTCGAATCGGTCTGCACCATCGGCATGAACGACAAAGTGTCCAGCGACGCGCGCCATAGATAGGCGTTCACGCCGATCGTCGTCACCTTCGACGCGGCGATGTCGGCTTTGGGCCGATCCTTGGAACCGCCACCGCAGGCGGCAAGCGGCAGGATCGCGACCAGCAGCAGGCCGGCGGTTGCAGAGGCGGAAAGGCGGCGGACCATCAGGCATGTCCTAGCTAGAAAAGACGAAAAACTGCCCGCTTCTATAGTGGCCGTGCGCCATGGGGCAAGGGCTAGCGTGGGGAAGCCTTCCCTCCAGTGCGACAGGTTGCGATGGTAGCGTTCACGCGACGGCGCCGGAGTCTGTGTATTCCGTGCAACAGCTCAGACAAAAAGCCCTTCCGCCCCTAGCCAATGGAGGCTTTTGCGGTGTAAAGCGTTGTCAAATATATCGGGTGGGAACAAGAGTCGGGTCATGGTTATGAAAAGGGGACATTTGCTGGGAACGGGTGCGGCGATTGCCGTGACTGGCTTCCTGCTGTCGCCCGCCATCGGTGCCGTGACCGATCTGGCCCGTCTGCGTCCCGAAGCGCCTGCTTCGCTGGGCAGCATTGGCTCCTTTACGCCCACGATCAAGGATCCGCGCCTGGCTGCGGCTTATGCCAAGATCGTTGCATCCGCGAATCAGCGTGGTTTCCGCTTTACCCCGACCAGCGGTTCGCTCAGCGGCCAGCGTTCGGTTACCGTGATGGTGCGGGCTGCGGGTGACGATCGCGTTGCCGTCAATCGCACGATCGACATGGTCGATATCAAGCCGGTCGCGTTCAGCCTGAACGGTGCGCATAACTGGCGCAAGTTCGCCCTGCCCGACGCCGTCGGTCGCAAGGCACTGGACCCCGTGCCGGTCCAGACCATGGTCGATGCGAAGAATTTCTCGCTGGATGACGGCAAGAAGGATCGTTTCAGCACCAAGGTGATGCTGGAAACCCGTCGTGAGCCGGGTGCGGCGGCGACGGTTCGCAATCCTTCGGCGGACAAGGATTATTCGCTGGATCTGGCCAGCTCCTATTCGCTGACGCGCAACCTGAACGTTACCGCCGGTGTGCGCTATAATAATAGCGTGGCGGGTCGCCTGACCCCGATGACCGACGATCGCCAGGACAGCCAGGCCGTCTATCTGGGCACGGTCTTCAAATTCTGATCGGATTAGAGCATTTTGAAGTCAGCTGTCATAGCTGACGGCTCGCAAAATTCGGACAATAAAACCTCCGGAAGCATCATCCGATTCGATTGCATCGGACGATGCTCCAGGGCGGCTGTTTCACGTGGATCGGTGAAACCTCGTTCGGGACGACGATCTCGTTCGTTCATGCAGCAAGATAATCGGGTGCAAATAGTCGCAGGTCGATAGGGGAAAGGGCTTTCACCCTTTCCCAAACCCGCAGCTTCACCCTCTTTCCAATATCATCTCCGCAACCGGCGACGGCAGCGGTAGTCCGGCGAAATGGGCGGCCAGATTGGCCATCAATGTCTCCGCCATCCGTCCCACCGCTTCATGCGTAGCGCCGCCGGTATGCGGGGTCAGCACCACATTGGGCAGATCGGCCCAGCGCGCAGGATCGGTCGGTTCGGGATCGAACACGTCGAGGGCCGCGCCTCCCAGACGTCCACTCCGTAATGCTGCAATCAGCGCGCTTTCATCCACCAACTGCCCGCGCGCGACATTCACCAACAATCCATCCGGCCCCAACGCGTCCAGAATGGCGGCGTCGATCATGCCGCGATTGCGCTCGTCGGCGCGGGCCGCGACCAGCAATATGTCGCTGTCCCGTGCCAGCGCGGCGACATCATCCGCCCTGGGCCAGGGCAGGTCGGATTTGGGCCGTGGTCCCCACCATCCGATCTTCATCTTCATCGCCTGTGCGCGTTCCGCCACGGCGATGCCGATGGCGCCCATCCCCACGATACCCAGGCGCGCGCCGTTCATCGAGCGGGTTCGCATCTTGCTCTCGATCGTCCACGCGCCGGCGCGCAGGTGGCGATCGCCCGCCACGATCCAGCGGCGATGGGCCAACATCAGGCCGATCGCATGGTCGGCCACATCCTCCGCATTGGCATTGCCGGCATGGGCCACGGCGATCCCGCGCTCGCGGGCGAGGGGCAGGTCCACCCCGTCATAGCCCACGGTGAAGCAGGCGATGAGGGTCAGGCGGGGCATGGCGTCCACCAGGTCGCGACCGAGCGGAAACTCGCCGGCCCAGACCAGCGCATCGACCTTGCGCAATTGGTCGGGTGCCGGCGATTCCCACAGGGCGATGACGTCATGGTCCGTGCGCAACAGCGGCAGCAGTGGCGCCAGCAAAGGCTGGCCCACCAACAACAGGGGACGAGTCATGACTCAGCCGATCTGCCGCAAAGCCTGGGCGAAATCGGCGATCAGATCGTCCGCATCCTCGCAGCCGATCGAGATGCGCACCATATTGTCGCCGATCGCCAGCGCTTTCTTGCGCTCCGCCGGCACCGACAAATGGGTCATGGCGGCAGGATGGCTGGCCAGCGTCTCGGTCCCGCCGAGACTCACCGCCAGCTTGGCGATCTTGAGCGCGTCGAGAAAAGCGAAGGCCTCCGCCTCCCCGCCCTTGAGGTAAAGCGAGAAGGTCGATCCCGCGCCGGTGCAGTGGCGGCGATAGATGTCCGCCTGCCGCTCCGTCTCCGGAAAGCCCAGATAGACGACCTTATCCACCTGCGGCTGGTCCTTCAACCAGGTGCAGACCTTCTCCGCATTCTCGCCGGCCCGGCTCATCCGCAATTCCAGCGTTTCCAGCGACCGCAACAGCATCCAGGCGCTATGGGGATCGAGGATGGTGCCGATCGTGTTGCGCATCAGGCGAATGCTGTTGATGAGCGCGTTGCTACCCAGCACTCCGCCTGCGACCAGATCGCTGTGCCCGCCGGCATATTTGGTGAGGCTGTAGATGACGAGGTCCGCGCCATGGGCGATCGGCTTGTGCCACAGCGGCCCCAGAAACGTATTGTCGATCGCGATCGGCGGGACATGCTCCTCGCCAGAAAACAGTGAGTCGCGCCGCGCGACCACCGCCTCCAGATCGACCAGAACATTGGTCGGATTGGCCGGGCTTTCCAGATAGAGCAAAGCGACGCGGCCCAGACCCTTCGCCTTCTCGATCGCTGCGCCAATCTCATCCTCGGTCGCGCCGGCGGGGAAGTCGATCCACTGCACGCCGAACTTGCCGAGGATCCGGCCGATCAGCGATTCGGTCGCGGCATAAAGCGGCGCGCTATGCACGATGACGTCGCCCGGCTGCACCAGCGCCAGCAAGGTGGTGGCGATGGCCGACATGCCGCTGGAAAAGAGCAAGGCATCCTCCGCCTCCTCCCATACCGACAGGCGATCCTCGCAAATTTCCTGATTCGGCCCGTTGAAGCGCGAATAGACCAGCCCTTCCGATCCACCGGGACGGATGCCGGTCACGCCTTCGAAATGGCGCTTGCCCGCAGCGGCGCTTTCGAAGGCGAAGGTGGAGGTGAGGAAGATCGGCGGCTTGAGCGAGCCTTCCGACAGAGTCGGGTCATAGCCATGGCCCATCATCAGCGTGGCGGGCTTCAGCTTGCGGCCGTCAATCTCCATGATCGGGGCCTTGGGGCGGCGGCGGTTGCGCGGGGCCTCCACACCGGTCAGGTCGGCTTCGTTGAAATCGGGGGTGAAATCGGGCGTGTCGCCGGTCATATCATATCTCCTGCTGGCGGCGTCTGTGCGCCGCTGTCATGGGCAGGAGTGTAACGCAGGGCGCCGGCAAAGAGCCAGAGAAAGAGCGTAAGATTATTTCCTGCCGCTATATGATTATTCCGCGCATGGACCAACCGCCCATCAGGCGACCAACCCTTCCTCCACCTCGACATCCACCGGCGCGCCGTCCGCGCCGAGCGGCTCATGCGGCGGCAGGAAGCGTCCGACATTGAGCGTCTGGGCATAAAAGCCCCACCATTGGGTCCAGAAAGCAGCCGGCATGAACCAGATGTCGAAAAAAATGTCGGGCGCTGCTTGGGGGCTGATTTTCTCGGTCATGATCTCTCCATAAGGCGTGCTGCGCGACAACCCTATACGCCTGATCCCGTGGGGAGTTGCGCGGTCCGGAATGATGACGCGCAATCTAACATGGCCGCAACGCCATGGCAAAGCAGGGACGATGACAGGAAGGATAAGGCACCCTACATCCAGTGAATGCCAGCTGCCCTTCCCGCCATCATCGAAAGCTGGTTCGCCGCGCGCGGCTGGCGCCCGCGCCGGCACCAGATGGATATGCTGGCAGCGGGGGAGAGTGGCGACCATGCGCTGCTGGTTGCCCCCACCGGCGCTGGCAAGACGCTGGCGGGTTTCCTGCCCAGTCTGGCCGACCTGATCCGCAACCCGACCGATCGATTGCACACGCTCTACGTCTCGCCCCTGAAGGCGCTGGCGGTCGACGTGCGGCGCAACCTGCTGACGCCGATCGAGGACATGGGCCTCTCCATCAGCGTTGAGACGCGCACTGGCGACACTCCATCCGATCGCAAGGCGCGGCAGCGCGTCCGCCCGCCGCATATATTGCTGACCACGCCCGAATCGCTCTCGCTGCTGCTCAGCTATCCCGACGCCGCCCTGCTTTTTTCGGACCTGAAGACGGTGATCGTCGATGAGGTTCATGCCTTCGCCACGCAAAAACGCGGGGATCTGCTGAATCTCTCTATGGCGCGTCTGCAGGCGATCAATCCCGCGCTGCGCCGCGTCGCCCTGTCCGCCACGGTCGCCGATGTAGACGCCTATCGGGCCTGGCTGGCACCCGATGGCGATATCGATACCGTGACGCCGGTGATGGGCGAAGCGGGCGCGGAACCCAATGTCGCGATCCTGATTCCCGAAGGCCGCGTGCCCTGGTCCGGCCATTCCGGCAAATATGCCGCGAAACAGGTGATGGCGGAGATTGAGGCGCGGCAGACGACCCTCGTCTTCTGCAACACGCGCGGCCTGGCCGAACTCATCTTTCAGGAACTCTGGTCGGTCAACGACGCCAATCTGCCGATCGCCATCCATCATGGCAGCCTGTCGATCGAAGCGCGGCGCAAGGTCGAATCGGCGATGGCGGCGGGCAAGCTGCGCGCCTTGGTGGCGACCGCCAGCCTCGACCTTGGGGTCGATTGGGGCAATGTCGATTGCGTCATTCAGATGGGGGCGCCCAAGGGCAGCTCGCGCCTGCTCCAGCGGATCGGGCGCGCCAATCATCGGCTCGACATGGCATCCGAAGCGATCCTGATCCCCGGCAACCGCTTCGAATATCTGGAGGCGCGCGCGGCTCTGGACGCGGTGGAGGCGGGCGAGCGTGATGCGGACGATTTTCGGCCCGGCAGTCTGGACGTGCTGGCCCAGCATGTGATGGGTCTGGCCTGCGCCGGCCCTTTCCGCGCGGAGGAATTGCTCGCGGAGGTGCAGTCCGCCACGCCCTATAGCGCGCTGACCCGCGAAGCCTTCGACCATGTGCTGCATTTTATCGAGGGCGGCGGCTATGCATTGCGCGCCTATGACCGGTTCAAGCGGCTGACGCAGGATGCCGATGGGACTTGGCGTGTCTCCCATCCACGCTTCATCCAGCAGCATCGCCTGAACGCCGGCATCATCGTCGATCAGCCCGCGCTGGTCGTGCGCTTCGCCAATGGGCGCAAGCTCGGCACGGTGGAAGAAGGCTTCGCCGCGCAGTTGCGCCCCGGCGATAGTTTCTTCTTCTCCGGCATGGCGCTGGAGGTGGTACGGATGGATACATCCGATCTGACCGTGCGCGCGACATCGAAACAGGCGCGGATCCCCAGCTGGGGCGGCACCCGCATGGCCATGTCCACCCGCCTCGCCGACCGGGTCCGCGCGTTTCTGGCCGACCCCGGTGCCTGGCACCGCTTCCCCGAGGATGTGCGCGAATGGCTGGAGATGCAAAAGCTACGCTCCTCCCTGCCCCAGCCCGGCCAGCTCCTGATCGAGACATTCCCCCATGAAGGGCGCCATTACCTCATCTGCTACAGTTTCGAAGGCTGGAATGCGCACCAGTCGCTCGGCATGTTGCTGACCCGGCGAATGGAGAGTCAGGGGCTGATGCCGCTCGGCTTCGTGTCCAACGATTATGCGCTGGCGGTCTATGGGCTAAAGCCCGTCACCGACCCGGCCAGTCTTTTCTCGGCCGATATTCTGGACCATGAATTTGTCGATTGGGTCGAACAGTCGAGCCTTTTGAAGCGCGCCTTCCGCGACGTCGCGGTGATTTCCGGCCTGATCGAGCGCCAGCATCCCGGCAAGCGCAAGACCGGGCGGCAGGTCACCTTCTCGACCGACCTCATCTACGACGTGCTGCGCAAATATCAGCCCGACCATCTGCTGCTCAAGGCGGCCTGGGCGGACGCGCGCGCCCGCATGACCGATGTCGGGCGGCTGGGCGACCTGATCGACCGGGCGAGCCAGACGATGCTGCATGTGACCCTGGACCGGGTCAGTCCGCTCGCCGTGCCGCTGCTGATCCTGATCGGCCGAGAACATGTCGCGCAGACGGCGGCCGAAGATGCGCTGTTGATGGAGGCCGAGGCATTGGTGGCGCAAGCGATGCGGGTGGATTGAGCCTTAACCGCCCAATCCGTTCATGGTCGCGAACGGATCGTCGGTCGCATCCTCGTTCCAGCGATATTCGGCGCGATGGGCGACCCAATGGGCCATGTCTTTCCCGTAAAGCTTGGCGATCAGGCCCAGCGCCATGTCCGTCCCCGCCGAAATGCCGGAGGAGGAGATATATTTGCCATCCTCTACCCAGCGCGCATGCGGAACCCATGCCACCTTGGCGCCCTGCGCCGTCGCCCATTTCCAGGCCATCTTGTTGCTGGTCGCCTTCACCCCGTCGATCAGGCCGGTCTTCGCCAGCAGGCCCGACCCCGTGCAGATCGTCGCGACCTGTGGCGTGGCCTGGGCGATGGCCTTGATCGATTCCATGAAGGCGGGATTGTTCACTTCCCGCCGCGTGCCGATGCCGCCGGGAATCATGACGATGTCCAGCTTCGGCGCATCGGCAAAGCCATAATCGGCCATCGCCTGCGGCCCCGCCCCGCTTTTGACCGGGCCAGCCTTGTCCGCGATCATCAGGATTTCGACGCGATCCTTCAACATGCCGAACATTTCCAGCGGACCGAACACGTCCAGCAGTTCGAACCCGTCGAACAAGAGCATGCCCAGCTTCTTCTTTGGGCCGCTGGGCGCTACGGGCGGCTGGATGCTGACCTGCGCGGCAGCCTCGCCGGACAGGCTCATTGTCGTCAGGGTCGCAGCGGCGATCAGCAGGTCACGGCGGGATGCGTCAACAGTCATGCTCTTGTCCCTTTCGACGGGCGTTTCAATCGACATAACGATCAGAATGAATCTTCCCGCATATCCTCTCGGATGCCACCACAGCCCTTCAGCGTGCCTTCGCCAAAAGCGATCTGCACCCGGTCGGACCAGATCGCATCGCTCATGCCATCGCTGCACGGCCCCTCGGTCGCAGTCATCGTAAAGCCATCGCCCAGATAGCGAATTGCCCGATCATCGCGTTCATGCACGATGCCGTATCGCAGCGGCCGATGGTCCGGCCGCTCCAACAGGGCGGTCGACCCGCGCACCGTCACCGCCCAGAAAGGCTCCGTCCCGATCGCCTGATAATCGGCGGGCGTTGGGCGCTGTGGGGGTGTTTCACGTGAAACCAAAGGCTTGGCTTCGGCTTGCGGCGTGGGTGCCGGCACAGGTAGCGGCGCGCTGCTTTCGTTTTCAACGCTATTGTTGATCGGCGCGGCGACGGTTGGCGTCGCTTCGGCCTTGTTGGCGGCTGGCTCTTCCTCTCCGCAGCCGCCCAGCAGCGCTAACGGAAGAAGCAGCCAGGCCCCTCTCATGCGCCGACGGCGTCCCGGCGGAAGCAATCGACCGCATGGTCGTTCACCATGCCGATCGCCTGCATCCAGGCATAGACGATGGTCGGCCCGACGAATTTGAAGCCGCGCTTTTTCAGATCCTTGGAAATCGCTTCGGACAGATCGGTCTTGGCCGGGAAATGCACCCCGTCATTGCGGATCGGCTGGCCGTCCACGAAAGCCCAGACATAGGCGGAAAAATCCTCGCCCGAATCGCGCATGGCGCAGAAAATCTGTGCGCCCCGGATCGTCGCCACGATTTTCGCGCGTGCCCGGACGATGCCGGGATCGCCCATCAATCGTTCGATATCGGCGTCGTCGAACGCCGCCACCTTGTCCGGATCGAATCCGGCAAAGGCGGCGCGGAACGTCTCGCGCTTGCGCAATATGGTGATCCAGGACAGGCCCGCCTGGAACCCCTCCAGCATCAGCATTTCCCAGAGCATGCGCGAATCACGCTCGGGCACGCCCCATTCCGCGTCATGATAGGCGCAATAAAGCGGGTCCGCCGCATTCACCCAGCTACAGCGTGGCAGTGCGGCGTCGCTCATGGTCTGGATAACACCAATTACGGGAATCGGTTGACACGGAAATCGGTGATTCAAAGCGTATTCCTGACACCAAATACGTACACAGTGACATCAATTGCGTATCCGAAAAATCAAGATGACACCAATTATGGCCTCCGATTTATAAGTCGGTTTAACCCGATGCCGTTTCTTGGTGCTCAGGAAACAATCTATCGAAGCGGGGCGCAAATCGTTTTGTCACTTTGCCGCCGGCGGCATCCGGCATTTTTGGGTTTATCGAGCACCAATGATCTCGATGTGCGAAAAATCTTTTGACATGAAGAGCAGCGGCCAGGTCCGATCGTTCGCCAACTCGTACACGAGCGCCCTTCCCGTTCCCTATAGCAATGCCAACACGACTGAATGGCTGCCGACCGGCCGACCGTTACGGCGCACGAACGAGAGCCTCACGAGCAGCCTTGCGAGGCCAGAATCCAGAAACTTTAGCGCTAGTTGGGATGGTAGGCTCAACGCCACGTCGACTGAGAATATCGCATATAGTGCGCCACTTGTCAGGGGCTTCCTGCCAGTCGAGCATTTCGCTCATGGAAACGTGAGCAGCCATAAATTCATTGAGCTCTGCCATGTAGACATAATCTGGGCGAAGGGCAGCGTTCAGGTAACCCAGCCGCCTCAAGTGTAGAAGTGTGGAATGCTTCCATTCATATTTATCAATTATATCTCTGCTTAGAGATGTGCCGAAAATGGAATTTATCGCTTCTAAAACATCGCTTCGATCAAAGATCAATCCTCTGAACCCAGAAATTTCTGAATTACGTCCTACTCCTCTTAGATTATGAGAAATAATTGCAGTTAATACTCCTTCAATACCGGAAATAGCTAAGCGGCACGCTTGTTTTGCGGAGATGTAGCGATCATCTATATTTTTGAATTGGTCAAATTCTTCAGAAGTAACAGAGAGCAATTTTTCAGCATCGCTACGGTTGATGAGATTCGTGCCTGAGACGTTGCCCGCGAGCTTCAAGCCCAGCATACCGCCATCAACCAATCTCGTGATAATCTTTGGGTCGCAGCCCACCTGTCGAGCGAGCTGGGCCGCCTCTATTGAACTAGCCAGAAAATCTTTGACTATTTCGACATTAGCAGTGGGCACGATATATGTGCCGACTTTCGGCTGCTGCGCCGAGGGAAGCTCCAAGGCATCGGAGATCTTAAGGAAACGCACTTCTCCGCATCCAGCAATTTCAGCCGCTGCTGACAGGGCGATGTTTTCGCCCAAATCCAGCCTTTGCCCAAAAATACGAGTTGTTGGAGAAATTAACTGATGATGTGCCACGTGGCTCCGAATGGCTTGGAGGACGGGTTCCAATTCGGGGCAATCTTCAGCTTGCAAATGCCGGACGAGGCCGCCGTATCTCGTCGATCGGACAGATTTCAAGTCGTTGTCACTTGAATTACTTTCAATAAGATCATCAAGAAAACTTTTAAAAGATGATGCCCAATTATGTAGAATTGACCAGCCTATGGATCTAGTTCTCACAGAATATTTTGGTGATACGATTCGCTTTCCTCGAACGGAAAAATTATTTTCTGAGATTGTACCGAGCATCAGGCATAGGTGCGAGGCGGTGTCTATCGGAAGGCTATCTAGGAATGGGCTCTCCTGCAGCGGGCAAACTCCGAGACGACCCAGCAGCCAATTGTCATGCACCAGATCGCCGGGCTCGATAGTCGGTGATATCAGGCGACGTATATCGACGTGCGGATTGCAATCACATGACGTCGTGGATTTGATCAACTGGAGCGGCTCATCGCAGGCCGGGCAACTGTCAACCAATGCGATGGCATGTATTGGGCATGCCCCAATGCTCTGAATCTCCCACCAATTCCTGCGGTAGGGGCGCAAAGATTCGGGTCCAGAGTAGCTTGCCATATCATCCGAAAGACAGGCGGGGCACACCCTAGCTGTACCAACCGCTCTGATCTTGCGAAAATGATGACCGAAAAGCGCCAGCCCGCCGGAGTTCCGAAAGGGAGTCGCCGCCTCCAATAGCTCTTCTGCAACACCGCACAATGTGCCAGCGATTGCAATGTATTTACCTCGGGAATAACGCTGTTTCAACAATTCGCGGGGGAAATTTGGTGTGCCACGCAGCATGTCATTGATGGTTCGATAACCATTCGCCAGGGCAAGTCGGAGAACAACTGATTCCGCTGGCTCATTTTGGCGTGGAGTGACGATAAGAGGAAGTCGTTTTACACTATCTGGCAATATAAATTGTTGAGGTAACTTTGTATTCATAATGATTTTTAATTGACCCGTCTATGCGAAATTTCCTATGATTTCGCGATGTTTTTGAAGTCGAAAGCAAAGTCACCCGAAATGATCGGATAGCACCGCTGTCATTGGTCCAGCGAGATCGGCTCTCAACCAAGCTCTCGGTCCCCAAACTATGTCATGCCAATTTCCGGTAGATCGCCCGATGACGCACCCGCGCCGTAGCTGACGGCTTGCCTGACAGTTGCGATTTTTAGTTTGGAAGGAAGGCGGGCAGGTCACACCTACGATAGATCGCTTGCCGATAGGTCTTAAGCGCGAACGCAGGAACCAATCCGTCCTTCGCCAGGTCTCGGGCCGCCCCTCTCGGCTTTCTCCCCACCGAACGGGCCCACTGTGATGCTGCGATGAACTTCAGCTTGAAGTTCGCCAGGCCTTCGGCGCTGATCCGAGCCTTCGGGCCAGGAATAATGCCATCCCTGTGAAGTGCTCTGACGCAGTCAGGATGCAATTCCAACATTTGGGAGGCCAGCTCCACACTGTAATCCGCCTTAGGCCTTCGCAAATTGCGGACATCCGCCCCCCGCACCATGGCTCCGAACATTCGGCTTCCAGCGTCACGCCACACCGGCACATCCCCTTCTAAGATTGCCTTGCACACGCGTTGAAGTGGTACAGCGTTAGCGACGGTCGCCTTTCCGATCGGCGCTGCATCATTGGGCGCCACTCCTGGTTGAACTTTGGATGCGAACGCGTTCTCGAAACTCGTCAGCGCCGTGATGCAAACAGAACCATCGGAGTTCTGGGCAATAATGCCACCCGCGATCATATCCCTGACCTGTTTGGCGCCAGTTCCCAATCTTGCCGCTGCGGCTTTGACCGATATGCATGAGGTATTGCGCAAGTTCACGGACTTAAGAGCCAATGGGTCGATGGTAAACGCCACGCCCGCGCGTGAGCCTGGGGGGATCGCTCCGGCCATGTCCAACAAGGCTCGGGTGCGTTCGTATCCAAGACCCCATTCGCTCGCGACCTGCTTGATGCACATCGTTGGAGGCCCCGTGTTCCCAAGCCGCGCCTCGTCGCAGGACATCAGTTCGTTACGAACCGCGTGCTCATAGACAATTGGCCGAACAATCTCCGCCGTGGGATCCGTGCCCGCCAGCCATTCGCCGTAGATCCAGCCATAAGCTCCCAGGAGACCCGCAGGCGCGTTCACCGGCCGAACGGAAATCAGATTGCCCAAGACGGCGTTGAAGCGCTCTGTAAGATCCCAAGCGATGTGATAGCCCGCAGTCCGGTCGGACAGAACGGAAGGTCGGTCCTGTCGCGGTAGCGTATGTACGGACCCTATCCTCATCGCCTGACCCAGGCGCATGCACAACCGCAAAGCGTCATTTAGGGGTAGCGCGTCCAACACGTTGCAATCCGATCCCCAACCCATCATACGCCCAGCGATGTAGCCCCCGACCGGGTCAAGATGGTGTCCAATCGGACCGGCCGTGAGATCGGCCCTGCACCGACAGCAATGGCAGAGGTCCGTGGATCGCCAGCCCTGCCGCTGGCCGCAATGCCAGCAGGCATCGGTAAGCGGACAAAGGTGATCCGGGCAGGATTGAATCGCAGTGACGTCCCAGATGGCGCGGTGATGCACTACCCATCCAGGTTCGATTGCCTCTGCGCGGGCCGTCCTTACATCGACGGCCAGACATTGCGGACAATATCGCCTTGAGTGCGTGGACCAATCTCGGTCTGCCAAGGTGACGCCTCGCAGCTTCACTAGCCGTGCGGTAGGGTCCACGATTGGTGACCAGCTCGAGACATCGGCGGCAGATAAACCCGCCAATTCTGCGACAACCGTCACATCGTGCCCGTTAAGCAGGCGCCGGGCATCCATGCCGAGGAAGGAGGCAAACCGATACGCATCAAGTCTACCACTGCGACGGGCCAATCGCACGAGCACTCCATGGCCCGGTTCGCCCCGCCGATGACATAGTTGAAGCGGCAGAGACGGCCTCATTTCTCAAACGCCTTCGGTTCCGGCCTACCGGTCCCTGGAGCGCGACGTCCCGTCGTACGCTTGCTTGGCGAGATGTATTCTTCGGGGTGCTCTCGACGCATCTGCAGAATTTTGAGTAATTTGCTTTTGTCGCAGATGAACGGGTTTGTGTCCTCATCAAGGTGGGGCTGGCGTGCGTTTGCCGCCAGATCCTCGAGACTCACTTGGTTATCGAGGTCGAGGTCGTCATTGAAGCCGATGACGTTGGATACCTTGAGTGTCGGATGCCATACCGCATCGACGCGGGCGAGGAGATTGAGGTCAATCTTTCGCAGCCCCGTCCTCCGGGCGACGAAAAGCGCGTGGCTCAGGTATTTCGTGACTAAACCGATCTCACCACGCGCTGCGGCATATATGCGACGAGCCACGTCCTGGTCGTGGAGGCCCGAAGGTTCGGGTAAGCCAAGTTGCGCCTCCAGCCGGCTCAGCAGGATGAGAAATTCCACACGCTCCGGGACGTTGGTCAGATCGTATGGCGCAAGCACCACATCAGGCATTAGGCGGCGGTCAAACTGAGTCGATGATCGCGCAATCTCGTTGATGCCAGGGAGACCGACAAAGACCATGCCCGCGCCGATACGGTTCAGCAGTGATTTCAGAAATTCAGACACCGCGCTGATTTCGCGCCCTTGGAGGATATGGTGCGTCTCATCCAGTATGATGAGCTCTACCCCGAGCAGCTTTACCTTGTTGGCGATGGAACTGATGATATCTTCAGCCGTCATCTTTTCCGCACTGTAACCCAGCGCCTCAAAGATTGCGTTCACCAGCGCGCGCCTCGTGGTGTATTCAGGCACCTCGACAACTACGACAGGCTTCACGACGCCGAACTTGGTCTCGGTTGGGGGATTCTGGCTCTGCCAGTATTCGACGATGGTGGACTTCCCCGCACCCGCCGCACCAGTAATCATCATCCCCCTGGCCTTCATGCGCCGATCGCCCCTAGAGACGAGGGAACGCGCCTGAAGCGCCCCAAGAGCCTCGACGGCCCTAGTCAACTGGGGATGCTCGATGATCGCCAGTTCGAGCTCTGCCGCTGCCTCGACATCCGGCAAAAAGTGTTGGGCTCCAAGGGTCACAGGAGGGCCTTACGAGAGCTGACGCCGCGAGCGATCAACAGGTCCAGTGCAGATGGCCCCTTCGGTGCCGCCGACTGTTGAGGCGTTGTGTCAGGCGCTGCAGTATCGGCGCCCTTCGGCTTGGCCGTAACCAGAGGTTCCGGCTTGGGCTTGGACCTCGGTTTTACCGAAGCTCTGACCACGTGAGCGGCAGATGCCTGCGGCTCGTCTGACGCCGCAGGCTGCGCGGGGGCCTCGTGATATTCCCCGAACAGTTCGCCCTGGTCATCATCATAAGCACCCGGCGTGGGCATAACCGCGCCAGCCAGTACGGTCAGAATGTTGTTGTTGCCCAGCACCGGCGTCGCCAAAGCCCCATCCGACATATAGCGCAAAGCGCTGCGGGTATGCGCGGTCAAAGCCTCGCGATCGCAACGTTCGCGCGCCTCCTCCATAACGGCATCGGTGATCCTTTCGCCTTTGGCCACCATCTTGCGGGCCATCCGCATCACCACCTTCATGGCAAACTTGTTTAGACCCTTTGCCGTGCGAGAATTAGCCACAGGCACCACCAGCCAGCGCTTCTCCACCGTGTCGAGTACCCAAAGATGACCGCGGTCCACGGGATCAGCTAAGATCTGATACCAGTTCTTAAGGCCGCCATGCCGTTTTCGCAGGGCAGTTAGTTCATGGCTGGCATACAGATTATTTTCGAAATGGATGCCGACGTTAGAAATCTTACGCCGGGCAATCTCACCCATGAGCATGACCAGGTTTTTGAAATTGCCGACAGGCCGCACGCCACCGTCGATGCTATCATCGACCAGTTCCTTCCACTTGGCGACAGGGGCCATTCCGAGCGTGCTGTGGTCGGTCTGATGATAGTCATCAACGATCCACTTAAGGATCCGGCAAGACAGCTCCTCAAGAGTGAAGCGAGCGGCCGCCTTGGGATCATACACTTCCGTGCGGGAAAGTGTGGTCCCCTCCATATGGCTGAGGACACGAATTCCCAGTGTGGCAAAGTAGCGTTCGACCGTGCCTTTGAGATGCGGCATGCGTCCCGGCAAATTGACAATGGCAAAGCGTAGGGCATTTCCAGCCCGGTTAAGGCTCTCGGAAAGAAACTCCATTCCGCGGTCGGTGATCAGGAAATCGAAGACGCCATGGCAAGGCCAGTCATTCTCGATTTCGGGAAAATTACTCAGATCCTTCGGCGCCATCGAATGGATGATCGCGCGCGAGAGTGTCGTGTAGCTCGGTACGTCGAATGACAGGTGGTAGCCCACGATCATCTTCGTCGCGCGGCAAATGAGCACGGTCAGCCAGGGCCGGGCCTTACGTCCATGCTTGTCCGTGACCCACACATCCAGCAGGCAGTGATCGACCTCCACCTCTTCCAAGGCGCGCTTGGGAAGCTTGCGCCGCTCGAAGATGTTGTACTTGAGGTAAGCGAGCCGGGCGCCGTGCTTGGAGCGGAAAATCTCGAACTCAGAATAGCGCTTATGGAGAAATTTGACGAACGCTGAACGACTGAAAGGTTCGACATTGATCTCTTTACAAAGATCTCTGAAGCGCTTGTAGGCATAGGTCTTCGTGACCTTCAGCTTGCTCATCCAGACCGTGCGGCCGATCTTCTCCATGGCGCCGTACACGCACAGAGGCTTGTTGGGATCCTCTTGCTCGTGAATGCGCGATACGGCTCGGGGGGCATGACGTCCACGCTTGTGGTACTTCGCGATCAGCGCACGCAGGTCATATCCCGCCTGCTCCCACACCTGATACCATTTGCGGACACCATGTTCGGTGAGCTTGAACGGCTTTGGGTCAATCGGCTGAACGAGATGGGTGGATTTCGCCTTGCGACCAACGCCGACCGCTGCTTCCGCTTCCATCCCCGCGATCCGTTGCGATTCCTTCGCCCATTTCTTACGGTATGTGCGCGTGACCACCTTCGCTGCCCGGATGTAAGCAAGGTTCGGTTAGCGTCCGCGCTCGTGGTGTAATTTCCGGTGTAGATTGAGGCGATCGCATGGGTGGGGCATGCCCCACCCATGCGAATTCGATCTCGGTGGCCACCGGGCTCATCGGTAAGGTGGAGTT